>ENA-UOYA01000030-UOYA01000030.1-activated-sludge-metagenome-genome-assembly--contig:-NODE-30-length-179774-cov-8.357736_pt1 | contig 179774 bp, 148 predicted proteins | sample MGYA00238163_ERZ764804 | MGnify/ENA primary metagenome ERZ764804 (study PRJEB28919, sample SAMN05720223) | activated sludge metagenome | isolation source: Anaerobic digester | place: Hong Kong... | reverse complement strand
TATTAGGTGAGCAAAGATTTTCAATAATATCTGTTTTAGAAACAGAAATGTTGCAAAATGCTCCTTCTGAAAGTGTAAGTGTATCGTATGGTGGTGCAGCACTACCATTTACTGGTGGTTGTTGTAATCTCGGGTAACCTGTAACTGTTGGACTGAAATTATAATTAGGTCCGCAGTTGTAGAAAGTAGTATCTTTTAAGATAAAATTAACTCCTGGAGCTAAAAGGTCTAAATTAGGTCTTTTCAATGTGATTTTTTGAACACAAGATGAAATATTTCCTAATTTGTCTTTTGCTATAAAAGTTCTATATAGTGTGTCAGGAGAAGAACAATTTCCATATCTTCTATAGTCAGACCAAGTATAAGTAACTGGTCCGCTACAGTCTAGAATATTTGTTAATGCACCTGTTTTTGAAGTGTCAGTTGAATTACCGCAATATAATACGGTATCTTTAGGACAAGTGAAAGTAGGTCCTATTTTGTCTTCAACGATAACAGAACCCCAACATTCGTTGAAAGGTACTAATCGGACAACTTTAACTGTAAGTGTTTTTCCAACATCTGCTCCAGTAACGAATGGAGGGGAAAGGACGCCATTAGCTCTCATTATGTGAACTGTATAGTTCGCAGCTGGTCCTTGACAGTTTGTCATCATGTCGTATGTAATTTCATCATTACATGTTGCACTGATAGACAATCTTAAATTCTGATTACAATTCAAGGCACACGGTCCTTGAGCCATCGCACTATATTGCCATAAGAATAGCAAAATTAGTGGTAACACTTTGAAAATTCTTCTAAAATTGTTCGTAAGTGTATTGTTATTTGTTCTGTTGTTTATCCAATCTTGTGGATCTAAATAGGTAATCTTCATGTTTTTCATGAGACGTTTAATTTGTTTAAATAAATAGAATAAAAAGGGCAACCTTGTTCCGTAGTTAAAATTAGTAACAATTAATTTTTAATAAACTCGTTCCAATTGTATGTACTTGTTATACAATACATTATCAGCTAATGTGCATACATTAGACCATCTTATTTTTTGTAAATATGTTCAATAAATTTCTTTAGATATGATTTTCAATTCAATACTATTAATACTAATATAATGTAGGTATTTCTAAATTATTTCTCACTGATAGGTAAGTACTTATCACTCAATACAACTTAAGTAAGCAGTTTCCATCATTACATATCTTCCAATGTAAGTATCACATTCTCTTTTACTAACTAGTAATCACTTTCATTTTCCAGTTCGCCTCAGTACTTGTATTCAACTTCAACTATCCTTTTTTAGAGGATTAATACTCTTTTTTTGTTATATATCATTTAAAAGTGTGTCTGTAATTACTTACTAAAGTTCAATAGGGTGCTAGTTTCATGATTAATTATTATCCATGAAAAATTGATTTTTGCAGAACAAAAAGTTCGCATAAAGCAAATATGTTAATGGCTATTAGTCAACGTAATAGCTAGATATTTTTTTTATTATATGAAAATAACGTATATTAAAAATAAGTAATGCAGCTAGGTAATGGGAATAAAGCATAGCAATGCATTCTAATACGTCATTAAATCGGTTGGGCAAATTCTATAAGGTGAAAGTTATTAGAAAGGAATCGTAATATAGATAACGTTTTGGCTTTTTTATAAATACAGATGCAAATATATAAGAAATATTTAATATGAAAAAATATTTTAATATGTTTTTTTATATATTTTTTTATTATTTTTCTAAATAATTGAAAAATAGTAAAATATAAATAAAAAAACCGATAGCAAACTTTTTTACTATCGGTTATAGTTTATAAAAAACTAAGATATGTTCTGGTAAATAATTTGTTCTATCTTAAAAACATCATTTTTTTGGATGATGTATAGCCATTTGAAATTATTTTATAAGTATATACTCCAGACTGTTTTAATAATTCATTGGTCAAATTGATTTCATTATATCCTTTCATACTAGCTTTTTTAGCTTGATAAATCAACTTGCCAGTATGATCTAATAATTGGAACAAAATCTCATTATCCTCTGGCACTTGATAACCAATGATAGTTTCATTGCTAAAGGGATTAGGTTTGTTCTGAAATAATTCGAACTGGGATTGTGATGTAGATGATTTGTCAGTGCCAATCCAATTGATTTTTGTTTGATATACATTCGTTTCATACTGATCAATATATTCATAAGCTTCAGCTCTAATATGTTCTGTGCTGATATATAGTGCTTTACTTAATTCACACTCCTCTTTTGCAGTAATCTCAATTGTAAATAATGGATATCCATTTTCTAAAGTGATATTTCTATCATAATCCCAACTTTGTAAGATATAACCTTCGTTTAGGTTGGATAAATTATTTTGTGCAACTCCAAAGTCTGGCAAAATACCTTGATTAACATCATTTATAGTCAATCTATTTTTATCAAATTTTATTGTTTGCTGGAATCCTGATATATTATTGAAATCTTTAGATAGAAATGCAATTCTATAGGTCTGACCAGCTTTCAACCATTGATCTTTAATTTCAAAAACTAAATCTCCATTAGCTGTTCTTTCATCACTACCAATAATTGAATTAGGCTTCGCACTATCATCCAAATCCCCAATTTTTATTCCTTTGAAATCAACTTTCAGATTATTTGTTTTTATGTTATTGATAGAATAATATTCAAGAAATGGCTCTAATAATGGATTTCCTGAATTAGTAAATTGATAACTTGAATTAATAAAACGCCATGATTCATTATTTTGAAAAGTTGTTTGCTGTAATAAAATGATTTTTCTAAGCTCTACCAAATCAGCAGTTGACAATTTATTATCTTTATTTACATCAGCTGCAATGTATTTATATGGACTATTTAATGATTCTATTGTAAGTATATGTTTTCTCAATATAATCATATCTAATGTCGAAACTCCATTATTTACATCAATATTCTTTTGCGGTTTTAACATTGTATTGGTTCCAACAGGAACTGTTAAAAATGTAAAAATACCATTCGTGCCAGTAGTGATCGTTTTTAAATTGGAATTCAATGGGTAAATCATTACATCTTCTATTTGATCACCTTTAGTGTTTGTTATTGTGCCTGATACGGATACGTTATTACTTGTTGTAGATGGGCAAAGATTGTTATTATCTTGAACCTGAGTTCTTTGCACACAGTAATCTTTGTTTCCTGCTTCATCTTCAACCCACAATTCAAGTTCAATAACTGATGCTGGTGCATTATGATCATCACAAGTTAAAGTAATTGTATCTGTTGGCGGATTTGGGTCATCCACTCTTCTTATCGTAAATTTCAATTTATTATTTGGTGTAATATTATCATAACTATTATTATTATAGAAATATGCAGGTGCCATCGCTAATATACCTGCTGGCATTTCATTCAGGTTGATAGTTATTCCTTCTTTACAAACGGCTACTGGTCTTAAAGTATCTTTAACTGTAACTGAAAACGTACAGGTCGAGGTATTATTACAACTATCATTTGCAATAATGGTAACAGAAGTTACCCCAATTGGATAAGTGCCACTTGCATTAGCCTTGCCACTATTATAAGTATTTACGAAGAAAATATGATTGCTACAATCCGTTGCAGTTGCAGTAGGTAATGTTACATATTTCGTAGTTGTTGCAGTATTTACAGTAATATTGGATGGACAGGTTAAAACTGGTCGAATAGTATCCATCACTACAATTATTTGTTCATTTGAATAGAGACCATCAAGTGGGTTGCCACTTGCCATAGATTGGCACATATCCATTACTGTCCATTTTCTTAGAATTTTATAACATGCTGGGTAGTTACCAATTTTCAAGTCCACATAGCTATAAAAAACATTTGAACATGCTGCTGCAGTGAATGTTGGTTTGTTGTATGGTGCTGGTAAGCTATCAGGCCTTAATTTTGTGGAGTCAATACAATTGAAAACAGTGTAATTTGGCGGAAAAGAAATATTACTTTGATTGAAAATGGGCACATAATTCAAAGTAATAGTTTGAGTTGCTTGACTTGTATTTCCACTTAAATCTGTTGCAGTAAAAACTCGATAAATTTTACCAGTTGAGCAGGAGTTCAGTTGAAAGATTGAGTCAACAGTAAGGGTTGCACTGCTGCAAACATCTGATACTACTGGAGTGCCAAATTGTGAAAGTGGGGTATAATTATAATTGCAATTAACGGTTTGATCAATTGGGAAATTAGAAAATGTTGGTTTTGTCAAATCTAACTCACCATTGGTTACAAATATTCCATTTGTAGCTTTGCAACCGTTATGATCTGTACAAGTAACCGTATAAGAGTTTGAAACTAAGGCATTGATGGACTGAGTGATATCACCCCTACTCCACACATAACTGTAGCTGGATGTACCACCTGTAGGTACAGCTGTTAAGCACTTTGTGACTACAGAGCCTCCACTACAAGTTGTAGTAATTTTATCAATATTTACTGATAACAATGGTGGTTCATTTATATTGAATGATGTAGAAAATGAATTTGGATTGGGCAAAGAACTATCCGTAATAGTTAGAGCATAAGTGCCAACACCGAGGTTTGTTATTGCATTACTTGTGCTACCAGTACTCCAAAGATAGGTGTAAGGTGCTGTACCTCCAGTTACAGAATTAATTGTAACGGATCCATCAGATAAGCCATTGCAGGTGATACTAACAGTAGTTGAAACAACAGTGAATGGACCTAAGGCAAGGTTTTTTTTGATGATGTTTTGTGAATAAGCGACATTCGGGCTTATGCAAAATTGCAAAAGCATCAAGGCAAAGGGAATAAACATTAATTTTTTCATGAGTTCTCTCAATTTTTTTAAACTTTGGACATGTAATAACACACAACTATTGAAAATACTTATTACCCCTGAAGGTAAAAGCATACAATTACTTTTTTAGATTCTCAATTACAACTAATTGCGAATCAATAAATTATCCAAAGCTGTTCGCCAAGGGGGATGTTATGGCAATGGTAGGCAGCTTTCAGAATCCACAAAATGATAACAATGCTTCATTAAGCATTATTTTTTAATAAAGTTTCGTGTACTTCTCAAATAACATATTACAAATAATATGCCAATGTTTGTAGTTGATTAAAAATGTATTATAAATTATTAAAAAATATAATATGAGTTGTTAAGTTTTTATATATTAGTTAATGGAAGTTATGAGAAAAAATAAGGTGATTAATTGAACAACTAATTACTTCAATGTTAGCTAATTAAATCTTCCAATTTACGGTTAAGAATTACATGTTTTATTTTTTCGCAAAGTATTTCGATCCTTCTTTTTTCTGCTTTGTCAAAATATAGTTCACCCTTTATTGATATTTCATATTTTGGTTCATTATTGACAATTTGAAAAAATTGAAATTGCTCTTTACTAACTAATTGCTGAGTAGTGTACATACCATAATCATATTCTTCATATAAAAATCTTGCTAAAAATATATATTTATTTCTCAATTTTATTAATTCAATAATCTTATAATTTTCTGTTTGCAACCCTTTCAATTGATTGTATAAATTATTGAAATTTAACCATTCGTAATTGAAGCTAAAGTAGTTGATTTCTAAAATAGAGCTAAGTGATTCAGCATATTCTTCACTTTTTAGTGCTTTATTAAATTGTAAAATAGCCTTTTTCTTTGCTATAGTCGAATTAACGGATCGCCAAACAAATATTGCTATTCCTAATAAAAATAGAAATAATAGTGTATATATTCTTGTAAATAATAATACTACTAATATCATGATTGTTTAATTTAAGATTACGAATTGATATTTATAAATCTATTTTAAATATTTATCCAACCAACCAAAATATTCTTTTTGCCATAATAGGCTATTTTGTGGTTTGGTTACCCAATGACCTTCGTCTTCAAAATATAAAAATTTACTTGGTATTCCTCTCAATTGAGCAGCTTGAAATGCTTGAATTCCTTCACTTATTGGCACTCTATAATCTTTTTCACAATGAATTACCAATAACGGAGTATCCCAGTTTTGAACATAATTGTGAGGAGAATATTTAGTATATGCTAAGGGTTTGTTTTTTTGCCAATAACTTCCTTGTAAATCCCAGTTAGCAAACCACAATTCTTCAGTAGTACCGTACCAGCTTTCCATATTGAACAAGCCACAATGAGCAATAAATGCTTTGAATCTTTTTTGGTGGTTACCTGCCAACCAATAAACAGAATATCCACCAAAACTTGCTCCTGCTGCTCCCATTCTATTTGGATCAATGAATGGTTCTTTTTTCATTTCATCAGTAGCAGACAATAAATCATTCATTGCCTGACCACCCCAATCACCAGATATTTGTTCGTTCCATGCAGTTCCGAAGCCTGGCATTCCTCTTCTGCATGGGATAATTACTACATACCCATTGGCTGCCATTAGTTGCATATTCCATCTATAAGAAAATGATTGACTTGTCATTGATTGAGGACCGCCTTGGCACATCAAAATAGAAGGGTATTTTTTGTTTGAATCAAAATTAGGAGGAGTGACTACCCAAACTTGCATCGTTTTGTTATCGGTAGTTTTTACCATTTTTTTTGTTACTGCACCCTTTGTGATTGAATCCCATAGTTTTTGATTTACAAATGTAAGTTGGTTGGCATCACCTTGCAGATTTACACTATATATTTCAGCAGGATTCGACATAGATACCCTCGATGTAATCAGTTGATTTGCAGCTGGTATAACTGCTTGATAATCATAAATTCCTTTTGTGATTCGATCACTTTTTTGATTGGATATATTCACCGAATAAATTTGACGAGTTCCCTCATAAGGACCGATGAAATATAATTTTTTGCTATCTATAGACCATTTTGGATCGTCAGCAAAATTGTCGAAATCTTTTGTTAAATCTATGATTTTTTCTGATTTAAATTCATATAAAAATATTCTATTTTTGTCTGCTTCATAGCCTTCTCTTTCCATGCTATTCCATGCTATGTAGTTTCCATCAGGTGAGAAAACTGGGCTTTTGTCGTATCCTTTATTTTTTATACTTACATTTTTAGTGGATTTATCCAAAATATTATATACATAAATATCTGTATTGGTGCTGATAGCATAAGCAGTACCTGTTAGCTTTTTACAAGAATAAGCAATTTGGTTACCATCGGGACTGAATGCAACTTGTTCGATACCATCATCAGGATCAACTGGCGCTTCGAATGGCTCATTTACAATATTGGTTGGGCTAGAGGTTAATTTTCCATCGGAATAATCTGCAAAAAATACATTGCTATCATGCTGGTCATCCCAACTTTTCCAATGTCTATAATTCAATGATTCCATTATTTTTGCATTCGCTAATGGTAAGTTCGGATTCATTTCTTTCACAGTTTTGCGATATTTTACGTCTTGCAAAAAAGCAATTCTATTTCCTTTAGGAGAATAAATAAAACCATTCATTTCTTCACTACTTACTTGTGAAAGATCGGATCCATCCAGATTCATTTCATGGAATAACCCATCTTTCAAAAACCCAATCTTTTGACCATCAGGTCTGAACCTTGCATTATTTTCATTACCATCAAATGCAGTAATTTTTTTACTAATTTTTGTTGTATTATCTACAATATATATGTCTGTATTTCCTTTATTTGTAGTTATAGAATAATAAGTCACAGCATAAACTGTTGATTTTCCATCTGGTGAAACATCTTCCAAACTCACCCTTCCCAATTGCCAAAGTTTTTCGACTGTTAGAACAGTTTGTGCGAATATAGAAGTGGAAAAAAAGCTAATAAATAGCAAATAGTTGATAGCTTTCATAATTGAATAAATTATTTGCCGTGAAATTACATAAGAATTAAAATATTGCAAAAGTTTTATTGTCTTGCATATTACTTTTGTAATGATATTTTAAGTTAAATTGAAATAAATATGACCATATCTTCTGAAATTGTTGATTTGATTCGAAATGAGATTGGGAAAATCAACGTATTGATAGATCCTGAGCTTTTGAAAAATTATAGCACAGATCAATCTATTGCTAAAGGAGTTGAACCACAATTGGTTGTATTACCTGAAAATACCGAAATGGTATCAAAAATCATGAAAATTTGTTATGATTTCGAAATTCCTATAACTGCAAGAAGTGCAGGAACTGGTCTGGTCGGTGGTGCAATACCAACTCATGGAGGTATTGTGATGGATATGAAAAAGATGAATAGAATAGTGCAACTTGATGAAGCTAATTTTCAAATTACTGTAGAACCTGCTATAATTACCGAAGAACTTCAAAATTTCGTTAAAACAAAAGGTTTATATTATCCCCCCGATCCATCGAGTAGGGGGTCATCTTTTATTGGAGGCAATGTTGCTTCCAATGCAGGAGGACCAAGAGCTGTGAAATATGGTGTGGTGAGAGAGTATGTTCTTAATTTAGAGGTTGTTTTGCCCGATGGAAATGTGATATGGACAGGTGCAAATACTTTGAAAAATAGTACTGGGTATTCTTTAACTCAGTTGATGATTGGCAGCGAAGGGACTTTGGGAATTATTACCAAAATTGTACTCAAGTTAATTCCGCACCCAACACATGATTTATTGCTTTTGGCACCGTTCTATTCAGTGAAAGAAGCAACCAAAGCTGTTTCTACTATTTTCAAATCTGGCATAACCCCATCTGCAATAGAATTGATGGATAGAAAAGCTATAGATTGGGCTTCTGATTATTTGGGTAGAGATAGAATGGATATAGATGAAAAAGTAAAAGCACAATTATTAATAGAAGTAGATGGTTTCGATTTGATTCAACTGCAAAAGGAATGTGAAAAAATATACGAAGTATTATTAAAATTTGAAATTGGTGAAATATTATTTGCAGATAGTGCTGCACAAAAGGATGAATTGTGGAAATTGAGAAGAAATATTGCAAATGCAGTAAAAGTGCATAAGATTTATAAAAAAGAAGATACAGTAGTACCAAGAGATAATATGCCTCTACTTTTAGAAGAAATTGAAAAACTAGAAAAAAAATATGGGTTCGATGCAATCTGTTTTGGTCATGCTGGGGATGGAAATTTACATATTAATATTGTTCAAGGAGACAAAAGCGATGAGGAAGTAATAAATTGGCATGCTGCGATAGTGGATTTAGTGCTGATTGTGAAACGATTAGGTGGTACATTGTCTGGCGAACATGGCATTGGCATCGTCCAAAAAGAATTTTTGCCGTTGATACTCGATCAAAAAAATTTGGACATTATGAAAGGTATAAAAAATGTTTTCGACCCAAAAAATATCTTAAATCCAGAAAAAATATTTTAAAAAAAACAATAGATAAAATTCAATAATTTCACATTTATTGTTTTTATTTAATTATCTATCAATAAATTATCATAATTATTGATAGATAATATTATTCACAACGATATATTTTTGTTCTTTGCACTCAATTTTTTTTCCTACATTTTTGTATCATGATAATTAAATATTATCATTGCTGAGTGTCAAAAGTGATAAAAGCAATTTTGGATATGTTCATGGGATATAAAATTCTGAATTTCTGAAAGTAGTACAATATAGTTTTTACTACTTTCAGAATCAGAAAAATCAAATGAACTAAAATGGAAAAATATTCGTTATATATAAATATTTAATATACAACCTTTAAAAAATACAAAAAAGAATAATATTTGTTTATGGGATTATAATTTGTTGCTTGTTAAAATCACGTCAAAAGTAATGTGACTCGTTTTTTTTGCTTTGTATTGTTATACTACTATTTAAATGCCAGAATAATCTTGATTGAGAAGATTTTTCTGGCATTTTGTTTATAGCTAAAAAATTCGTTTTTTCTTCTCATGGTATTTCAATTATTAGACCAATTTTTATTATTTTCTAAATATTTCGTTAAAATTTTGTTAATTTATTTTCTAATTCAGTAATAAAATGGAACAATATTTATTATAAATAATCACAAATAATAATTTAATATATTGATTATCATTAATAAATATCAAAATTGTTATGTATATTTATTTCACAAAGCCAGTTTTTTGTCTTTGTAGTATCGATATGAATTTTGCACCTTTGTATTGTGCAATTAAATAATGCACATCAAAAAGAAAACTGATTAAAGAATCGGTAGGTAATTTTTGGATATGTTCATGGGATATAGATTTGCCAAGAAAATATGTAAGTTAAAAGAAACTCGATTTTCTTGGCAGATTTTTTGAAAATCTCGAAATATTCAGAAAAATATAAAAACCTACTTAGTTCAGTTTTTTTATAGTTTGTTATATGTTCATGGGATTATAATTTGTTTTTAATGGTCGTGTCTAAAGTGGTGCGACTTTTTTTTGCCCCTTATCAAAGTATTTTATTCTCTAATAAATGTCAATTCACGATTTTTTTCATCAAAATACACAATAGGCGATGGACTTTGCGGTGTTTTTTCATCATGTCTGATCTTTACAATATAATCTACTCCTTGCAAAATATCTGAGTTAATTTTCCCAAAATAAGCTGGATAATTTTCTGATTTGACAGATGCACTTGTTGCAATTAATGGCTTACCAATGGTTTCAATAATTTTTTTACAAAAATCATCATTTACAATTCTTATTGCAAAAGTATTGTTGTTGGATGCAAGATTTGATATTCCAATTACATTATCATATATTGCTGTAACTGGTCTTTCAAGATATTGTAGCATCATATCTATCTTAGGATGAATATGTTTGGTCATATTTATCAACATTTCATAACTTGATACAATAGTTATTAACCCGTCACCAACTGCCATTTCTTTTAGCTTTAATAATTTGCTAATTGCCTTATCATTTGTTGCATCACATACTATACCCCAAATCGTATCCGTTGGCATAAGCACTAGGTTTCCATTTTTCAATTGATCTACTATATTATCGATTAAGTTATTTTTTAACATTATGCAAAAGAAATTTGAGATAAAATAAAATGTAGCTTAACTTTACAAACTCTTAGAAAACGTATTTAATCCAATTTTATGAAATTTGATATTAAAGTTAACATAATTTTATTTTTTTCGATTTTTATTTTTGTTTCTTACTCCCAAGCACTACATATAATTGGTGGAGTTCTAACTTATAAATGCTTAGGGAATGGAGTGAAACCCAACTCCAAAATTTATGAATTTGAGCTTAAAATGTATCGAGATTGTTATGCTGGAGGTGCTTTATTTGATGCTTATGCTCCAATTTCAATTTACAAAGGTACATCTACAAAAGCATTATCAACAGATTTGGTTCAATTAGAAACTAATATAATCACGATACAACCACCATCAAATCCTTGTTTAGTGGTTCCTCCAAATGTTTGTGTGGAAGAGGGGCATTATATATTCAGAAAAGAGCTTAATATATCTACTGAATCCTATACTATTGCCTATCAAAGATGTTGCAGGAATAATAGCATCAATAATTTGTCGCAACCTGGTAATCAAGGTATTACAATAATGACTGAATTGACTCCGACTGCTCAAACATTATGTAATAATAGTCCCGTTTTTAATGATTTTCCTCCAATAGCTATTTGTGTGAATGCTCCTTTAGTATTTAATCATGCAGCAACGGATGTTGAAAATGATCAAATCGTATATGAATTTTGTGCACCATTCCAAGGCGGTGGAAATGGTGGTGGCGGCGGTGGTGGTAATGGATGTAATTCTGTATCCCCTAATCCTGCTTGTCCTCCACCTTACAAAGAGGTAGTTTATAATGCACCACTTTATAATAAATTAGTTCCTTTGGGTGGGAATCCAATTTTGGCAATTGATCCCAAAACTGGTGTAATAACAGGCACTCCAAACATTATTGGACAGTATGTTGTAGGGGTTTGTGCAAGTGAATATCGAAATGGTGTGCTATTAAGTGTTACGAGGAGAGATTTTCAATTTAATGTGGTTGCCTGCAAAAGTCTTGTAGATGCAGTAGTTGGAGGTAAGGATATATTCGGTAAATATATCATAGAATCTTGTGGGAAAGATACCATTGCTATTACTAATTTGACACCTATCAATAATGCAGTGAAGAGTTTTCTATGGGAGTTTAATATTAATAATAATCTAATAACGAGTACTGATAAAGATGTTGTTATTGATTTCATGAAGCCAGGGACATATTCGGGAAAATTAATTGTAAACCCAGACCCAACTGGTTGCACGGATACGGCTTATATCACTGTGAAAGTACACCCAAAACTCAATGCAAATTTTGAAAGTAAATTTGATACCTGCATTGCTGGACCAGTTGAATTCAAAGAAAATTCAATCGTAACTACGAATACTATTAAGAAATGGAAATGGACTTTGAGCGATGGTTATACGGATAGTGTTCAGTTTTTTTCCCATCGTTTCGACAATCCAGCTAATTATTCAGCTTATTTGCATATAGTAGATAATAATAATTGCAAAGATAGTATAACTCAGTCAATAGATTGGTTTCCAGTTCCACCAGTTCTGATTGTTCAACCAAGTAGATATATAGGTTGTCCTCCTATAGATATAGAATTCAGCAATTTATCAAAGCCAGTGGATAGCACTTACAAAATTAGTTGGGATTTTGGGGATAGCACAACGAGTAACTCATTTAAACCAATTCATAGCTATTCAAAAGTTGGAGTTTATTCTGTCAGTGTGGAGCTATTATCACCAATTGGATGCAAAACGTTCAAGAAATTTAATAATTTAATTCGTATTGCTTCTAATCCAATTGCCGAATTTGATTTTTCACCAAATAGTAATATTACTAATTTGAATCCCAAAGTTGATTTTACGGATAATTCTGTTGGAGCAACGTCTTGGAATTGGTCATTTGGTGAACAATTGGAGCGTTATTCTATATTGAAAAATCCTACCTATACTTTTAAAGATACTGGATTGCATAATATAAGATTATTGATAACTGATAAAAATGGTTGCACCGACTCTATCACAAAATTGATTGATGTAATTCCAGAAATTAGATTGTATATGCCAAACGCATTTACTCCAAATGGAGATGGATTGAATGATTATTTACTTCCAAATGGATTTTATTATGGGATGAAAAATTATTCATTTTCGATTTGGAATCGTTGGGGTGAAAAAATATTTGAAACAAATGATGTAAATGAATCTTGGAATGGACGTTATAAAAATTTAGGGGATCAATTATTAATTGATGGTATATACCAATATTCATTGCAATATGAAGAACCAAGAGGAAAATTAGTTAAAAAACAAGGATTTATCAATTTGGTTCGTTAATATAGCTATTTAGAAATATGTTAAATAATAATTATATAAAAGTATTGCTGATTTTATTTTCATTTTTTATTTGGAATAAAATCGAAGCAAAACATATTATTGGTGGCGAAATAACTTATAAATGCAACGGAGTAGATCCAGTGGATACAAATGCTTTATTATATACATTCAAGCTCACAATGTATAGAGATTGCTTTAGTGGGGGTGCCAATTTTGACGAAAAAGCTGTTTTTGGATTTTTTTATAAAAAGGGAAATAGTTATATAAATCTTACCTCAAAGCAAGAAGAATTAGTCAATAGAGGATTTGTCGAAGCCCCTGATATAGCATGTCTGGTCACTCCACCAAATATATGCGTTGAGAAGGCAGAATATATAATAAATATTTCATTAAAAATCTTAGATAATGAATCAATCATAGTAGCTTATCAAAGATGTTGTCGAAATAATAGTATTACAAACTTGATTGCCCCTGGAGATCAAGGGATTACAATAAGTGTGGAGCTTACAAAAGATGCATTCAAAGCTAGAAGTAGTAGCCCAACTTTCAAACAATTTCCACCGACAGTTATTTGTGCTGGCGAACCATTAAATTTTGACCATTCTGCTATTGATATTGAAAATGATTCATTAGCTTATGAATTTTGTTCACCATATAAGGGTGGTGGAAAAAAAGGATCAGATAATAATGGTGGTCTTCCTAGCGAATGTGATGGTGTTATTCCCGATCCGACCTGTCCTCCTCCATATCAAAATGTAAATTTTGCAATTCCTACTTATAGCTTTAATAATCCAATGGGAGGAATGCCACAAGTTAAAATTGATCCAATTACAGGTCTAATTACTGGTACTCCACAGTTGCTAGGACAATATGTGGTAGGGGTTTGCATTAAAGAATATAGAAATGGTGTTTTATTTTCAATTGTAAAAAGAGACTTTCAATTTAATGTTTTGCCTTGTGAGAAAGCCGTTTATGCTAAGATTAAAGCGGATAAGGAAATTAACAAACAATTTACTGTTAATCTATGTGGCGACTCAACTGTTCATTTCGAGAATTTGAGTACAAAAGATCAATTTTTAAAAGAATTTGATTGGAGAATATATGTTGGAAACGATACAATAAAATATAATTCTAAAAACCCATCTCACACATTTCCAGGGTTAGGATCTTATAAAGCTACATTGTATTTGAATCCAAATTCTGTTGGTCAGTGTAGGGATACAGCAAATATTACAATCAATGTATTTCCAGGAATAAATGCTGACTATAGTTATACTTATGATACTTGCATTGCAGGACCAACCACTTTTAAAGATATGTCAAAATCGAATGCAGGACCAATTTTGAAATGGTATTGGGATTATAATGATGGAAAAACTGATAATATTCAGAACCCGATTCATTTATTTGCAAAACCTGGCTCATTAAATGTAGCTTTGGTAGTCTCTGACAAAAACGAATGTAAAGATACCTCAATAAAAAATGTCATTTGGTATCCAGTTCCACCACTACTTATTGTCGATCCAAGCACAGCATTAGGTTGTATTCCTGCTACAGTTACTTTTAGTAATTTATCCTATCCGATAGATAGTACCTATAAAGTAGAATGGGATTTCGGTGATGGAGGGACATCTAATAAGATAAGCCCATCATATACTTATAAAACAGCTGGATTATTTAATGTTAGCTTAAAAGTTACATCGCCAATTGGTTGTACCACTCAAAAACAATTTACAAATTTTGTAGAAATGCGACCATCTCCATTTGCTGGATTTACTTATTCGCCAGTCGAAGTTACTAATTTCAACAAAAAAGTAACTTTTACAGATCAGTCCATTGATGCTGAAACATTTTATTGGCGTTTTGGAGATTTTGGGTCTTTTACCACCAATTTGAAAAATCCAATTTATACTTTTCCTGATACAGGAGTTTATAATGTAATCCAAATTGTAACACATAAAAGTGGCTGCAAAGATACTGCCAATGCCATTATTGACGTGATACCAAAAGTTACCTATTTCCTTCCAAATGCTCTAACGCCGAATGGAGATGGCAAGAATGATGAGTATTTGGGAAATGGATTTATGCTTGGTTCAAAGAATTTCAAATTCTCTATTTGGAATAGATGGGGCGAACAAGTCTTTTATACCGAAGACTTCAATGAAGGCTGGAATGGACAGAAGAACAATACAGGTGATATGTCACCAAACGGAGTATATGTTTGTGTAGTAACTTTTACAGGTCCACGAGGCGAGCCACATAGCTATAAGACCTTTGTAACACTACTTCGATGATTTTTTTTAAAAAAAAAGTTTGACATTTCTATAAAGCTATTACTTTTGCAGCCTTATGGTTAATGATTAGTGCATTATTAAAGGTTATTTATAGCTAAATAATTATTTAATACCTTGCATTAATTATAAAAATATACTGTTGTAATGGCAAAAAATTTATTGATAGTTGAGTCACCTGCGAAAGCAAAGACAATTGAAAAAATTCTAGGTTCTAATTTTACCGTAAAATCAAGTTATGGTCATATCAGAGATTTGGATAAGGGAACAAATGGTGTGGATATTGAAAATAATTTTAAGCCAAATTATATAATTTCTCCAGATAAGTATAAGGTTGTCAAAGAATTAAAGGACTATTCCAAAAAAGTGGATGAGGTATGGTTGGCAACGGATGAGGACCGAGAAGGAGAAGCAATTTCTTGGCATCTTTGTAAAGTCTTAGATTTAGACCCACGAATAACCAAAAGAATTGTTTTCCATGAAATAACCAAACCAGCTATAGATCATGCAGTAAATAATCCAAGAACTGTAGATTTGAATTTGGTGGATGCACAGCAAGCCCGTAGAGTATTGGATCGATTAGTTGGGTTTGAATTATCCGAAATTCTATGGAAAAAAATAAAAGGTGGACTTTCAGCTGGTAGAGTTCAATCTGTGGCAGTAAAGTTGGTGGTAGAACGAGAAAGAGATATTCAGAACTTCAAAATTAGTTCTTTTTATAAGGTTTCAGCAATATTTGATGTTATAAACGATCAAGGCAAATCGGTGCAAATTAAAGCTGAGATGCCTGAGAAATTTGATAAAGAATCTGATGCAACATCCTTTGTGCAACGATGTGTTGGTGCAAATTACCCTATAAAGAATATTGAAGTAAAGCCTTCCAAAAGAAAACCAGCTGCACCATTTACAACTTCTACCTTGCAGCAAGAAGCAAGTAGAAAATTGGGCTTTTCGGTGAATAGAACGATGCAGAATGCACAAAGACTTTATGAAGAAGGTCACATTACCTACATGAGAACCGATTCTACCAACCTTAGTGAATTAGCTTTACAAAATATTGCTCAAGAAATTACAAGATCTTATGGATCAAAATATCTTCAAACCAGACAATACAAAACCAACAAAGCGAATGCTCAGGAAGCTCATGAAGCGATAAGACCAACTTATCCCGATCGCCAATTAGTCTCGCAAGATAGAGATCAACAGAGGTTATACGATTTGATTTGGAAGCGAACCATTGCAAGTCAAATGGCTGATGCTGAGCTAGAAAGAACAATTGTACAAATCGGAATATCCACTATTTCGGATGCTAGATTAGTAGCAGAAGGCGAAGTGATGAAGTTTGATGGTTTCTTAAAAGTATATCTAGAATCAAAGGATGAAGGCGAAGAGGAAGACACAAAAGGAATGCTGCCTCCTCTTAAGATCGGACAAGTGTTACCATTGAATGAGCTCATTGCTATGGAGCGATTCACAAAACCAGCAGCAAGATTTACTGAAGCAAGTTTGGTGAAAAAGCTTGAAGAATTGGGCATTGGCAGACCTTCAACTTATGCACCCACAATTTCAAAAATAATGGAAGAGGGTAGAGGTTATGTAGTGAAAGATAGTAGAGAAGGAACCCCAAGAAAATATAACATCATACAACTAAAAAATGGCAATATCCAAAAATCAACCGATATGGAAATGGTTGGTGCTACCAAAAATATGCTATATCCAACAGATATGGGCATGTTGGTTTGTGATTTTTTGGATGAGCATTTCGTTCAAGTAATGAACTATGGCTTTACAGCCGAAATTGAACAAGAATTTGACCAAATAGCACAAGGAGGTAAAGATTGGACGAAAATGATGGGTAAATTTTATCATCCTTTTCATGATTTAGTTGGCAAAACCATAAAAGATGCCGATCGAGCTACTGGCGAAAGACTCTTAGGGATTGATCCTGAGTCGGGAAGAACAGTTTTGGTAAGGATGTCAAAACTTGGTCCTGTTGTACAAATGGGAAAAACGGAAGAATTAGGGGAGCAGGAAAAGCCAAAATATGGCAACCTAAAGCCAGGACAATCTATGGAAAACATCACTTTTGACGAAGCGATGGAACTATTCAAATTGCCAAAAGTAATTGGGAAACATGCAGATGGATCTGAAATAACGGTCGGTGCTGGTAGATTTGGACCATATATCAAATATCATGAAACCTTCATTTCCCTTCCAAGAGCAGAGGATCCTTTATCAGTGACTATGGAAAGAGCATTGGAGCTCATTCAAGAAAAAATGGAAGCAGATAAGCCGGTTACAACCTATGAAGGATTGCCAGTGACGAAAGGAAAGGGGAGGTTCGGACCTTTTATAAAGTGGAATAATCTATTCATTAATGTTCCTAAAAAATATGATTTTGAAAATCTTACCCAAAGTGATTGTAATGAACTTATCGCAGCAAAAATAGAGAAAGAAGGCAACAGATATGTGAAAGTATGGGATGAAGAAAAAATCATGATTGAGAATGGGAGATGGGGACCATTCATTCGTTTTGGTAAGCACATGATTAATTTGCCAAGAATAGATGGACAGAAAGCCACTTCTGAATCTGCGGCATTACTTACATTAGATGAGGTGAAGAAACTAATAGAAACTCAGATTCCCGATGCATTTGCTGCAAAGAAAAAACCTGCAGCAAAAAAGAAGAAATAAATTAAATTGTAATGGAAAAATTAATATTAAAATTTCCACTATAATAGAAAATTTAATACGAATATTTCCAATAGATTAAAATTCATTATGAATAAGGAAATTGTAAAGGTTATTTGGATGAATAATATTTGCTGTACTATCTGGATATAAGTTCTGAAATGACTTTGTGATTTTATTTTTTGGATTCCATTTTATCTCAAACCCTGAAAGCTTATTTTCAAAATATTCCACATAATCTACTTCTTGTTTCTGCAAACTTCTCCAGAAATAAGGCTTTATATCATTTTCATTATATTGATTAGTTTTTATTCGGTCTGCAATTACAAAATTTTCAAATAGGACACCAATATCAGTTCTTGCTTCAATTGGTTTGAAATTATCAATTATTGCGTTTCTTATCCCAACATCCCAAAAGTATATTTTTTTCATTTTGGTTACCTCTTTTCTTTCATTTGTAGCGTAGGATTTTAATCGGAAAATTACAAATGATTTTTCTAATAAGTCTAAATAACTTTCTACAGTTTCAGATTTAACCTTTAGTTGATTTGCCAATTCATTTACAGAAACTTCACTGCCAAGCTGAAAAGCAATTAATTGTAATAATTTGTCTAACAACTCAGGTTTTCTGATATCTTTCCAACTTAATACATCTTTATATAAATAGGAATTAGCAATGCTTTTTAGGTACTTTTTTGCATCGAATTGATGATTTACAACATCGGGATAACATCCATAGACTAAATGCCAATTAAGGTTTTCAGTAAATTTTAAGTAATTATTAGAATATAACTCGTTCATTGTGAAAGGATATAAATGATAAAGAAAATGTCGACCAGTTAGTGGTTCAAAAATCTTATCTGCAATTTCAAGTGCTGATGATCCTGATACTATAGTTTGAACGTTTGGGAAATTGTCATAAATTAATTTTAAACAAATGCCAATATTTTCAATTCGTTGCGCTTCATCAATAAATAATAATTTAGAGTTGCCTATCAAATTTCTAAAATTGGTTACACTAGGTGCTTCAAATAGTTTTTTAGTAATCGAATCATCACCATTTAAAAATAATGATTCAATATTTAAGTTATCAATTATTTTCTTTATTAAAGTAGTTTTTCCAACTTGCCTTGCACCTGTTATAATGATTATTTTATCTTTAAATAACCATTTCTGAATATTTTGTTCTAAAATTCTAGGTATCATTTTTTTGTCAAAAATAATCAAAATTATATAATAATGGAAAAATTAATATTAAAATTTCCACTATAATAGAAAAATTAATATAAATATTTCCATTAAATGACACAAGGGCTAAAAAAAAGCCCATTGTATGATACAATGAGCTTTTAGTTTGTTCGTTTCTTAAATGATTTTATTTATTCGTGAATACAATTGGGAATGTGGCAATTTTTCCATCTCCATAGATTTTTAATTGATACATTCCTTCGGCTTGTTGACCAATTTCTATCATATATTGATTGCAATCTTGGATTGATCCAGTTGAAATAGTTTGACCAACTAAATTCAATAAACTCCAATGATAGGAACAATCTTTTGATGCTTGGTGCATATCAATATGTAAAATTCCATTAGTCGGATTCGGATATACTCGAATGTTATCTATATTAATGGATTCAAATCCTGTACTAATAGACATATTGTTTCGGACGATGCATCCATTTGCATCAGTCACAGTCAAATTATAAACTCCATCGCTCAATATTTCAATTTTTTCTGTATTCATACCATTGCTCCAATTGTAATAATAGGGTGATGTTCCGCCATTTACAGTTGCAGCTAAAAATACTTTTCCATCAGTTTCTACAGATTTTGTTAAAGCTGATTCTAACTTGTTCGGCGAAGTAATTTGAATTGGTGTAGTAACCATTTCAAATTTACTCAATGGGTCAGTGATCGTACAGATATATGTGCCTGTCGCAAGATCAACTAAATTTTGAACAGTTTCACCATTATTCCATTTGTATTCGTAACTACCTGTTCCGCCATTCGGATTCAACTGAATATTTCCATCAAAACCTCCAAAACATTTTACATTTGAAGCGTCTTCTTGATATGTAATTGCTTCTATTACATTGACATATCCAGCTTTTCCGTCAATTGGCAGTGGAATAAGTGATGGGTCAGCAGCTAACATTTCTAAAGGTTGGTTGCCGATTTTTACTTCTGAACTTGTTCCAATTCCATTTTTTACCATAAAATTGAAATTAAAGATTACATCATCATCACTTTTTGTAATGCCTTGAGTAGTGCCATCAAACCAGGTAAAGGTAATTACCCCATCATTTGCAGATTGAGTTCCAAAATTAGAAATACTCAAATTTGGCAAATTGAAATTAGAAATGGATTGGAACTCCAATTCACTTGGTTTCCAATTGAAAGAGGATTGCAAAGCAACTATTTTATTGAATTGCTGTATTGTCACTGGAATGGAAACAATATTATTTGGCAAAGAATAACTGGATTTTAGCTTGAGTTTAACAGTATCTCCTGCTCCTCTAATATCTCCTTCTATAGGATTGAAATCACTTGGGTTTGCAGTTCCGTTCAAATCTCCAATTTTAATTCCATAAAAATTCTGATTGTTCATATTAGAATTTATTGGATTGTATTGAATGGTTTCAGGGTAATTTTCCGTTAATGGATTAGAAGTAGTGAAATTATATGCCTGAGGAACGAACCTCCATGACTGATTATTCGGGAATGAATCAATCAATCGAAGTTGTAGTCTTTGCAATATTACTATATCTAATGCATTGATAGTCTTGTCATTATTCACATCGGCTGCTATTAATTTGTATGGAGTGTTCAATAAATCAATGAATAACAAATGTCTTTGTAATCTCACAATATCTAGTGCATTTACACCATTGAGTGGTTCAGTGTTTTTGTGTGGTCGAAGCAAATAATTTCCACCACTTTGTAGATTATTCAAATCATATATTCCATCTGAACCAGTTATTTTTTGTGAATTGTTACTTCCTGAAACATCAACAACAGTGTTTCCAACTGGAACTGATTCTGTTGTGTTAATAATTCCATTAATTGCTACTGTTGAATTGGTACAAACAGAACCACTTTTTGTTACAATAGGTAATGCTTTCAAATCTTTATCAAAACCTTCTATTTTTACTGGAGTATTCGAAAAATCAACTGAAATTGGTGTTGAACTTGTTTCTTTCAATCTAACTTTCACACCAAATATTGTGGTATTGTCAGACAATGTTTTTCCAACAGGATCCGACCAAAAGAATCTTACATGATCTTTTGATTCGAAATGATAACTACCAGATTGAATAGTTGCATCAAATTGATCTAAGCTAACAATTTCTGCTTTTGTTGTATCTGCAATTCGTATTGTGAAATTGAAAGTCAATACATCTTTGAATCGCTCAACTTTTACTGGAACTACCACTTCTTGTCCCTTTGTACCACACACATCATCATCCATATCAAATGTGCATTCCGTGCCAGTGGAAACCGTTACTTCCTTACAGAAAGTTTTTGACCCACAAGAATTGGTGGCTGTAAGGCAAACATTATATTTTCCAGAAGTATATACAACAAATGGGTCTTTGCTAGTTGCAGTTGTACCATTAGTAGACACTCCACCTGCAAAAGCCCAACTATAGCTTGTGGCATCAGTTGATTTATTTGTGAATGTTACTAAATTTCCAGAAACTACAAAATCAAAATCACTATTTGGCTGTGTACAATTCACGATGGATATATCTTTTGTACATGTTTTGTAGCAACCAGTTGAAGGATCCTTATAAATTACTGTAACAGTGATAGTTCCATTCACTCCATTCAAATTGTAGGTGATTGAGTTTCCACTTCCAACTAATGTATTGCCTACATACCAGGTGATATCATGAAATGAAGTGTCTAATTTTAAACCTAAAATCGCATTATTAATGTCGTGTAGAATATTGCTGCTACAATCATTCGGGTTGCAAAGTGTAATTTTTTTGCAACAAATTTTCCATGTTCCACTTTCGTAATATTTCACTGATATTGTTCGATTTCCACAAGGATTTGGAATAATAAGTGGTGTTGATGTCCAACCAGATCCTAATTGTTGACCAGTTTCTTCCACATACCAACTTATATTGCTAACTAATTGTGTATTTCCATTGAAGGTAAATGTAACGGAATTTCCGCCTGAATTATAACTATATTGTATTACATTCTGACAATCAGTTGGTGGGCAAATATAGATTTTCCTACAACAAGTTTTCCAACAAGAAGTAGCTGGATCATAATATGTAACAGTAACAGTTCTATCTTTACATACCCAATTCGCTGGTAATGAAAAGATTCCATTTGGAATAATAGTTCCATCATCATCAAATTTCCAAGAAATAGAAGTCGCTCCATTTACATTCAAAGTAAATTTATATCTATTTCCAACTTCTTCGTAATTATATAGTACAACATCTTCGCAATTCGTTGGCGGACAAATATTTATATTTTTGCAACATACCTTCCAGCTCATGGTGTATGTATCTAAATAATATACTGAAACGATTCTGTTTTTGCAAGTCCAATTTGATGGTAAAACAAACTCTCCATTTGGAATTACAGAACCATCATCTTCGAACTTCCAAGTTAGATTCATTGCTCCATTTATGTTCAAAGTAAATTTGAATTTATTGCCAATAGTTAGATATTGAGATGCAATTGCATCCTGACAATTTACTGGAGGACAGATATATACTTTTCTACAGCACATATTCATTGCTTGTAGAGTAGGGTCATAAAAAGTTACAGTAATTGTTCTATCCTTGCAAGTCCAATTCGCAGGAATTGAAAATTCTCCATTTGGCAAAGGGGTATTATCGTCATCAAATCTCCAAACTGCATTGGTTACATTCTGTACATTCAATGTGAACTTATACTTATTCCCAGTTGCAACATATTGATACTGAATAATGTCTTGACAATTAACAGGTGGGCAAATCACTACTTTTTTTGTGCATACTCGCCAACATTGTGAGGATGCATCAAAATAACTTACTGACACTGTCCTATCCTTACATGTCCATCCACTCGGCACTAAAAACTCCCCATTTGGAAGCACAGTGCCATCATCATCAAATTTCCAACTTAGGCTACTTGCATTCCCATTTGCAAGAGTAAATTGATATTTATTAGTCGTAGCGTTGTAGGTGAACTGAATTGCATCTTGGCAATTGATTGGTGGACAGATATAAACTTTCCGAGTGCAAATCGTCCAACATTGTGTAGTAGGGTTGTAATAATTTGCAGAAACGGTTCGATTGTTACATATCCAACCTGTAGGTAAGATAAATTCTCCATTGTATAATACTGTTCCATCATCATCAAACTTCCAAATAATATTGGTTACTCCAGGAATATTTAATGTGAATTGGTATTTGTTACCTGATGCAATATATTGATAATTAATAACATTTTCGCAAGTAGGAGGTGGACAAATATATACTTTTCGACAACAAGTTTTCCAAGATTGCACTTGAGTATCAAAGAAATTCACTGTTACAGTTCTATCCTTGCAAGTCCAATTGGATGGCACAGTGAATTCGCCATTCGGAAGTACAGTGCCATCGTCATCAAATTTCCAAGTTGCATTTGCAGCCAAAGAAGTGTTTAAAGTGAATTTGTATTTGTTGGTAGAAGCTGTATAACTGTAAAGAATTAGATTTTCACAACTTATTGGTGGGCAAATATTCACTACCCTACAGCAAATTCTCCAACAACCGGATTGAGTGTCGAAATAAGTGACCGTAACAGTTCGATTAGCACAAACCCAATTGCTTGGGATTGCAAATTCGCCATTTGGAAGCACTGTGCCATCGTTATCAAACTTCCAAGTTAGGCTAGTTGCATAAGAATTTTGGAATGTAAATTTGAATTCATTGCCATTTGCAACATATTGATACTGAATAGCATCTTGACAAGTAGTTGGTGCACAGAAGGAAATTGTCCTACAACACATATTCCAACATTGACTAGCATTATCATAATATCTTACTGTAATGAGTAAATTCCTACAATTTGCAGGCATATTATTCGGGTCAATGTCAACTCCATCCGTATCGTTTTTCCAACCAATATTTGTATAATTACCTGAATTTCCAGCTAAACTGAGTACAAATTTTCCATTCGTATAAGTATAATTGATAATATTTTGGCAATTACTTGGAATGGATAAACAGATTAATTTACAACAGGATTTTACTGTATTAGTAGGAATATCCAAATATTCTGCACATACATTATAGTTGCCTCCAGTTTGGAAAGTAAAAGTCACATTGGATGAATTGCTATAGGTAGTTCCATTTATTTTCCATGCTAAAAATGTTGTATTAGTAGGCGACCCTTTAAACTGAAAATTGAATTTCAAATCGCTTCCATTCCCTGTGTAGGAATATTGAAGCAACTCATTGCAATCAGATGACCCTTGCACTGGAACACAGCTTGTGCTAAGCACATATGGCGAACTTGCACCAGCATAACCATCCAATACGATATAATAAAGCCCTGGTGTTAAAGTTTTTACAATTTGCTCAGGTGTGTTAAAGCCTTTTGTACTAGAAGCTACACAACTATTTCTATTACAGGCATTTAATAGAAACATGTCTAAGTCTCCAGTCAGACCTGTCAAATTAAATGTGACCGTATTTGTGGTAGTGAGATTTAGTGAATATACTTTTTCTTGACCAGAATAATTACAATAGCTATTGCAATATGGTCCAACAACATTATTCACTCCAGTATTGGTATTTCCACCAACAGATTGACCACAAGTGATTGGGATGGCTGTTGAGCAATTGGGTTGACCATCCACGGAAGTACAGGCTGTTGATAAGCTAAAAGCACTTACGGCTCCTCCCCAGCCATCCAGGACAAGATAATAAGTTCCAGCAGTTAGCGTACCAGCGATATGCTCTGATGTGGTGTCTCCGATGTTCGTACTCGATGCCACACAATCATTTATGGAGCAGGAACGAAGTAGGAACATATCCAAATCACCAGTTAGCTGAGTAAGGTTTAAAAAAACGGTAGTGGTGCTAGTAAGGGTTAGTTTATAAATTTTTTCTTTACCAGTGTAGCTATTATCACTAGAGCTACAATAGGGTCCGTTCACGGTATTCGTACAACCTCCGACATTATTGCCGCTAATGGTTGTTCCGCAAGTAAGTTGGGTGGCTGAGGCACAATTTATCTGACCATTCAGGAACAGGTGTGACATGACTACAGCCCATAACGTAAGTATAAACCTCATACGAAAGACGTTTTGAGAAAGTGAAAAAAATAAAATTCTAAAAGGTACTAATCGAAAAATATAATCCTAGAGTTAGGACATAGGTTTACGTCATGTGGAGACACAAATTTAATAAACATTAACAGACATTACCAAATAATTAACCAAAAAATTATTAATCAATCAAAAATATAATATAAATTTTTATTATATATTAAATTTTGCAATGTAAAAGGTGCTTAATATTTATATTTTTATATTTGAGTAATAAAAGTAATATAATTGAATTTTGTAGTTTCACAAGCCTTTTATTTCATTGATGTTGTGACTGTTATAATATGTATTGAATTGCATTTTGGTTGAATAAATATACAATAATAGTATAAAGTTGAAGGTAGATTAAATTTTTCACAAGAATGTAATACTATTATTTCTAAAATTTAAGTATATAAAATGACAATTTCCAAATAAATGATTTTTTAACTTAATACCCAATATTTTCTTAAAAACTACTACTTTTACACCTAAATTGCAACATTTTCAAGATATGATCATTTCAATTAAAGGAACTTACATCAAACTATTTCTATTATCATTTATCATTATTTCGTTTTACAGATGTGCTCCGCCACAGCAAAATCAAGTTAAAGTTGAAGCAGGTGCAATAAATATTGATTTGAATGACAAAAAAGTACAACAAATCATTGATCTACAAGACCGTCAGTCTTTGGATTCTCTAAAATCGTATTTTAAAGACCAAAATGCAACTTACCGTTATTTAGCTGCTTTGGCTATGGCTTCTATTCAGGACTCAACAGTCATTGATGCTTTAGCCACTTTACTGAATGATCCTTCTCCAGAAGTTTGTGCAGTGAGTGCTTATGCTTTAGGACAGATAGGAAAACCTCAAGCCGAAAATTTGCTTGTTGCTGCTTTTCGACCACAAGATAGCTTGAATACTTTGCCATTGAATGCCAATATATTAGAAGCAATCGGCAAATGTGGGGGAGAGCCTTTTTTGAAATCGATGTCAACTGTTAACTCTTATAGAATGTCGGATACAATATTATTAGAAGGTCAGGCAAGAGGAATATTTAGATATGGCACAAGAGATATATTCTGCAATGAAGGAACACAAAAAATGATAGAATTTGCAACCAATCCTGCTTACCCATTGAAAGTGAGAGTGTTAGGTGCTTCGTATTTGGCTCGTTTCAAAAAAATATCTATTGATAGTACTTTGGGTGATCGATTGGTCAGATCCACAAGTTTAGAACCAAAAGGAGTGGTAAGGATGAACCTAGCATTGGCTATTGGTAGAGCAAAAACTTATACATCATTTATTGGATTGGTCGATTTGATGAAAAGAGAAACTGATTATAGAGTGGTCTGTAATGCAATTCGGTCAATGGGAAATTATCCTTATAAATTAGCTGCACCAGTGCTTTATGATTGGTTGAAAAATAAAAATTTACATATTTCAAATACTACTGCACAATACTTTATTGATAATGGTAGTGGATTAGATGCAGGATTTTATTGGAGAATGGCTAAAGATACAATTGCCTCTAGCACTCAAAATAAAATGTATGCTGCAGCTCATAAATATATGGGAAACTCCTATACTCAGTATAAAGACATGATAAACAATGAGTTGATAGGAAAATTCCAACGTTCTCAAAATCCTTACGAAAAAGCGGAGCTTTTAAAATCACTCTCTGCATATCCTTGGAATTATAAAAACATAAAAAACCTAGGATATAAAGATCCAAATTATGTTGTGAAATCAACTGCTGTAGAATCAATTGGGGAAATTTGTAAACTGCCAAATTTTTGGGGATATTTTGGATTTACCAATTCGAAAAGAGTTCGTTTTGAAATATTTGAATGCTTGGTAGAAGCTGTTAATAGTGGCGATGCTGGAATGATAGCTGCGGCTTGTACAGCATTAAGAGAGCCTACCCCGAGTTTTAAAGATGTGATTGCTGATAGCTCATTTTTGGTGGTTGCTCAATCAAAATTGAAACTACCACAAGAAATTGAAACGTATAACGAGATTCAAAAAACATTAGATTTTATTTCAGGAACGACAACACCATTAAAAAAACTAACCTATAATAATCCGATTAACTGGTCAATTCTGAATAATATGACAGTTTATACTAAAGCTATGCTGCAAACAAAAGCTGGAAATATTATAATTCAATTTTTCCCTCAACAAGCCCCAGGGTCAGTAGCAAACTTTATCCAACTTGCAAATACTGGATTCTTCAATGGGAAAAGCTTCCACCGTGTCATTCCAAACTTCGTAGTTCAAGGTGGCTGCCCTCGAGGTGATGGCTATGGAGCTTTGCCTTATTCTATTCGGTCTGAATTTGCCCCATTGCGATATGATGAAGATGGGATGATCGGTATGGCATCGAGTGGTCCACATACTGAAGGCACTCAGTTTTTCATAACTCATTGTCCTACACCTCATTTAGATGGCAGATATACTATATTTGCAAAAGTTATGGAAGGGATGGATGTCGTTCATAAACTTCAAATTGGTGATGTAATAGAGAAAGTTACCATAATAAAATAAATGAAGTACCTTGGATATATCACGATTAGAATTGGTGTGATTTTATTTTCTTTCATACCTTTTTGGTTAATGTATTGTATATCAGATATTCTTTATTTTTTACTAAGACATATCATTGGATATAGAAGAAAAGTCGTGCAATCGAACCTAGAAAAGGTATTTCCTGATAGGAGCAAAAATGAAATAGAAACTCTAATTTCTCATTTTTACAAAAACTTATGTGATATATTTCTAGAAGGAATTAAAGGACTAACCATGTCCGAGAAAGAATTTAGAAAGCGTTATCCTTTTGAAAACACACAAATTGCAGATCATTTTCATCAATTAGGCAAAAATACAATACTTACAGGTGCACACATCACCAATTGGGAATGGATAGTCATATCTGTTAATTTATGGTTTGATGCTCAATTGGTTGGCATTTACAAACCCATTTCAAACCCCTACGTTGAAGCATTTTTAAACAAAAAAAGAGCAAAATTTGGATTAAAACTTGCTAGTCCAAAAGAAACAAGACAAGCCCTTATCAATACTTCTGATCGTTCAAACATGTATATTTTATTGGCAGATCAATCGCCATCGAATATGAAAAGTGCTCAATGGTTGCCATTTTTTGGAATTGAAACTGCTTGGCTACACGGAGTTGATTCCATAGCTAGAGAATATGATTATCCAGTTTTTTATTATGATATTCGTCGTATAAAAAGAGGGTATTACCAAATTAAATTAGAACCACTATGCCTTAATCCTAAACAGACCAACTCTCCAGAAATAACGGAATTGTATATCCAACATATTAGTGATGAGCTAATTAAACAACCATCCAATTGGCTATGGTCGCACAAACGATGGAAGCATTCTAAGTAACAACTTAAATATCAATGCGATATGCAAAAGTTCATCTTATTTTTTATTTTTATCTTTATTTATTGTAAAACCGATACCAACAATAAAAATAATAATAGTCAAGCTCAAATTAATTGCATAATCTATCCCAATACTGAAGGTTTGAGATTAAGAGCAACACCTGGCGAAAATGGAAAAGAAATCCAAACTCTCGATGTGGATGAGCCATTAATTGATTTGAACGAATGTAGTAATTTCAATTCTAGAATAAAAATTGATGGAAATTGGTATGATGAACCTTGGATAAAAGTAAAGACATATAAAAATGTTGTAGGTTGGGTATTTGCAGGAGCGGTTCGATTCATTGGCGATACCCCTTCAGCTTCCACGATGGCATTGTTAGAAAAAAGAACCAAATCTACTTTTGGTATTGAAAATTTTAATAAAATTATAAATTATAGAATTAAATATCAGGAAGCTGTAACAGATCAAGAATTGCAGCAGGTGCTAATGGAAGGAGATCAACTTAGATTAGAATTAGAAAAAATATTATTAAAGAAAGCTACTGTTTCTGAAGAAACAGGATATATTTTAAATTATAATTGGTTGGATGTTCTTCTGCCTGGTTATCAAGCAACATTGGCTGTAGCGACTACTGAATATAATATTTTTAAGGATTATCGTCAACTTAAAGTTAAAGCGAAAAGTACTACAGGAGATGCAGATAATCAATATGTTAAGTATTCTATTGAATATTATCCAGATAGTATAGAATATATTTGTGGAAAATATAATATGCTATTACCTAATTTTAAGACAACCAGTTTGTTAGGAGATGGGAAGCATTTTGAGTTATTAAAAAAAGCAAATGAGTTAAATAAATTAAAATATTTCCACCAAGAAATTATTGGTTTTAAAAATCATATTATTGACGATATTACTGGTATGAATGGAATAACTTATTGGAATTCAAAAGATAAAATATTAGAAGAAATAAATAAAATTATCTCATCTTCATTTGAGATTCTTAGCAAAGAAGATCAAATTGCTTTAGAAACAAGACGTGATCAATTCAAAAATGCAGCAGAAAATAAAATTATTCTGAATCTGAGAACTGGAGAATAATTCCCAGCTCTCAGATTCAATACTTTACATAAAACTCTTAAATCTTGGTCGTTTTGGAGTCTGTTTTCCTAATCTTTCTATTTTTGATTTTTCGTAATCACTAAAATTACCTTCAAAAAATACAACTTGCGAATCATCTTCAAATGCTAAAATATGTGTGGCAAGCCTATCAATGAACCATCTATCATGAGAAATTACTAACACACATCCTGCGAAATTATCAATAGCATCTTCTAAAGCTCTCAAGGTGTTGATATCTATATCATTAGTTGGCTCGTCCAATAATAGTACGTTGCCACCTTCTTTTAAGGTCATGGCAAGATGCAGCCTATTTCTTTCTCCTCCAGAAAGTACGCCAACTTTCTTTTGTTGGTCAGCACCAGCAAAATTGAATTTGCTAATATATGCCCTTACGTTCACAGCGTTCTTTCCTACTTGAATTAATTCATTGCCATTTCCAATAACATCATAAATGGTTTTATCGGGCAATAAATCTTTATGTGTCTGATCGACATAACTAACTTTTACAGTAGAACCAATCGAAATATTACCGTTATCTGGGTTTTCAATTCCCATTATCATTTTGAATAAAGTTGATTTTCCAACTCCATTAGGTCCGATAATACCAACAATTGCATTTTTAGGAATAGAAACAGAAAAATCATCTATTAAAACTCTATTTCCAAATGATTTCGTAACGTGTTCTAATTCAATCACTTGGTCTCCAAGCCTTTCTCCTGGAGGGATGTAAAGTTCGAGTTTTGCCTCTTTTTCTTTTCCTTCTTCATTTTGAAGTTTATCGTAAGCATTCAGACGAGCTTTTCCTTTAGCTTGTTTGGCTTTTGGTGCCATCCGAACCCATTCTAATTCTCTTTCTAGTGTTTTTCTTCGTTTCGATTCTGTTTTTTCTTCCATAGCCAATCTGTTGGATTTTTGTTCCAACCAACTGCTATAGTTTCCTTGCCAAGGAATTCCTTCCCCTCTATCCAATTCCAATATCCAACCAGCCACATTATCCAAGAAGTATCTATCATGGGTTACGGCAATTACTGTGCCTGGGAAAGTCTTCAAGTATTGCTCTAACCAATTCACACTTTCAGCATCCAAATGGTTGGTTGGCTCGTCCAAAAGAAGAATATCTGGTTGGCTCAAAAGCAATCGACATAAGGCAACCCTTCTTCTTTCTCCACCAGAAAGCACTTTCACAGACACATCACTCTCTGGGCACCTTAAAGATTCCATTGCAGTTTCGAGTTTGTGATCTAATTCCCAAGCATTGTAATGATCCATCTTTTCCATCAACTCACCTTGAAGTTCGATGGCTGCCATCATTTCATCGTCGCTCAATGGTTCGCAGAGCTTGAGATTGACATCTTCATAAGCTTTTATGATGTCCACTATTTGCTGAACGCCTTCTTCTACTACTTGCTTAACTGTTTTGCTTTCATCCAACTCTGGTTCTTGCGAAAGATAGCCAATTTTATACTCTTTATCGAAAGTAACCTTACCTTCGAAATTAGAATCTAGACCAGCAATTATTTTTAAAAGAGTAGATTTTCCAGACCCATTTAATCCTAGTACACCAATCTTTGCTCCATAATAGAAAGAAAGCCATATATTTTTCAATACCTGCTTTGATGGAGGATAGGTCTTTGTAACCCCTTCCATCGAAAAAATGATTTTATAATCCGACATGAATTTGATTTATTTTGGGTGAAGATATGAAAATAATAAGTTAAAAATTAATTTGATTTCTTGAAATTAAGATAGAATTTATTTCAAAAATTCAATCATGGCGCCAATGGAACTTTTTCCTGTCAATCTTTTTTGTTCAACTCCCTTTTCATCCACAATTAGATAAGTTGGATATGTCTTTACTTCAAAAATAGATTTTATTCGATCACCACTTTCTGTTTCGCCATCTACTTTGAACGCTACAAAATTTGAATTAATGAGTTGAATAATTTCTTCGTTACGGAACGTAGTTTGATCCATTTCTTTACATGGTGCACACCAACTGGCATAAAAATCAACAAATATTGGTTTTTTCAATTTTTTTGCAATTTCAACCACATCCATCATGCTAGTTTGGTTAACAAATTGAATAGAAGATTCATTTTGGTTTGTATTATATTGATTATGTTGCAATGTATTACAACTCATTATAAATAAGCATATTAAAGCAAAAAGGTATCTCATTTTTTATTTTTTAATTCTAAAAGATATAAATATCTCAAAAAAACGCCCCAAGCCATTATTGCACTAATGATAAAACCAACTATTCCATCCAGAAACCCTAATTTTAAGAAAAAATGCTGAATAAATCGATAAATAGGCTTAAATACAATTTGAAAAAACCCGACTTTTTTCGTTTTTTTTGCATAATCGAGAGCAGACCATTGTGCATATCTATCCATTTTTGCCAAAAAATGATGCATAGATTTATAGGTAAAATGATTTAGTTTTTCAGCTATATAACCAACATTTAACCCCGTTGTAATTATTTCTTCATGTACTTGTTTGTCGTTATATCTTCCTTTTTCTTTTTTAATTAGTCGGATAACTTTGTCATTTTGCCATCCGCTATACTTAATTTTTTTCCCTAGAAAATAATTTTGTCGAGCAATCCAAAAAACATCTTCATTTATAATGGTTTGATTCAGAATGGATTGAATTTTTTTTGATAATTGGTCACTCACTGTTTCATCGGCATCCAGTATAAGAACCCATTCATATTTTGCTTGAATTATAGCCCAATTTTTTTGATCTGAAGGGCTAGTATATTTTCGCTGGTGAATCACCACATTTTTGTTTTTAGCAATTTCGATCGTTTTGTCATCACTAAAGCTATCAACAATTATTATTTCATTTGCCCATGCCACACTATTGATACATGATTCAATATGAGATTCCTCATTGAAAGTTGTAATAATTACGGATAATGGATGCAAAAATTTCATAAAAATAATTCTACGTAAAATTGGGAATAATTGCCGAACCTAACCTACTTTTGAGCATAAATTTTTGATTATGTCATTTGATATTGAAGGTAAATTAGTTAAGAAATATGATGCTGAAAGCAAATCCCCGACTTTTCAGACTAGAGAATTTGTTATTGAAGTAAATTCTGGAAATTATCCTGAGTTTGTAAAATTTCAACTCACACAAGATCGTTGTAGTCTAATTGAAAGTTACCATGAAGGAGATCGAATCAGAGTTCATTTCGATTTGAGAGGTAGAGAATGGCAAGGGAAATACTTTACAAATCTGAATGCATGGAAAATTGATGGACAAGCAGCTCCAGTTGTATCTAATTCAAGTTCATCATTTTCAGATTTTCCAACTATGGAAAACGAGCCAGTGATAAATATGGACATGAATGATGATTTGCCGTTTTAACATATTTTATATTTCAATTTTTTTAATATTTGCCTTAACTATTGATGCACAATCTCTGGTAGCAGTTAGCACTAAATATAATGACGATTTCAATAATTGGTATGTCTATACCGATAGCACTGATTTAGTTGGGGAATTGAATACCCGATGGGCTCATAAAAATAACTTTGCAGAATGGGATTATCGAATTGGTGAAGTTACTGGTATGATTCGTGAAAAATGGCCAGGAGAAGCATTTCAATGGGACGTAAGAGGTGGAAATGAAATTATTACTATACAATCCGTTTATCCAAGAGATTATTCTGAATGGAGAATTTCGTATAAAGATAAAACCTATCAAATCAAGCCAGTATATGGTAATCAGTGGGATGAATGGCAAATAGTCAGTAAAAATGGAAGTTTTAGAATTTTTACTACTAGAGAAATGGACCCAAGAGATTGGGATATCGAAGATGGCTTGCCTGATGAAAACATTCATGTAAGAATGGCACTAGCTTTTATTGTGGTTTATACGGCAATAGTTAGTAATTTGTAAACTAAACCAAAACCCCTAACACCAAAGTTTTGTCATCTGTTTCGTTGATTAATTTTGGGTTACCGTTTGTTAGAAATGCTTCCCATAATTGATTGATTTCATTTTGGGCTGTTTCTGAGTCATGTAATGATTTCAATGCAGATACGTTAGGATCAAAAAATGGTGGAAATGGCAAATTTGGGTCTGAATATTTTTCAGTTGTTTCATCATAGATATTGCATTGAAAACTAGCTTTTTCGCAGCCATCTGATAATATGCAAAAAGCTTGTATGTCTTTTTCAATACATTTGGTCTCTATATATTTTTCTGGATCAACCCAAATAGACGAGGTGATAAAAACTGTTTCATTTGCCTCTTCACCCCTAAAAGGTGTCATAAATGATTGCCATTCACCCGTTTCATTTTTATAACCTCCTCTACCATCACCAATATGAAATGTTAATAATTTTTTTGGGCTTGCAACCAACGCAATTAGAGTGCATGATAAATCTTTAAACTCCTTTTTTTCTGCTTCTGCAAAAAACATTAACTCATTTTGGCAAGATTTAATCAATTCATATACATACTCTTTCCATGTTTCATCAGACTGATTTTCAATTAAATGTGAATTGTTTATCATACTAGTTAATTGCTCCGCAATATAATTGCAGACCAATTTGGAACCTATATCAGAATATAAACATGACCCAGCCCCATCACAAACAACTGCAATTACTTTATCTTCAATAATGCAAACTGAATGAGCATCTTGACAGGGCAACCCTTCTTTTAAGTGAGCATTGCCCACGACAGACGCATAAGCCAATTGCCACCTATCGGACATTATATTTGAATTTGAGTCCAACCACTCACAGGTGGTAATGAAAGGGTATCTCCCTCTTTCGATTTTGTAATAATTCCAATACTATTACTTAGCCATTTGAAAAACTCAGAAAACTTATACCCATCTAATGGTAATGGAGGCGTAGCTGGTGGACAAATCTGGGCTAATTTTGCATGATTGTAACCTTTAACGCCAAGTGCATAAAATGAAAATTTCTTGGCTGCCACACTTCTTTGCAATTCATCTGATAATCCCGATAGATCTTGATCCGAATCTGGCTCACCATCAGTGATTAACACAATCATCGGTCTATAATAGTTTTGTCCAGTTTCTCTGTACCATTGTTTTCTTTCTTCCACTTTGAACATTGCAGTTCTTACTGCATCTACCAATTTGGTAGTTCCAGAGGCACTTAATCTAGGCATTTCAATATTCTGCAATAATGCAGGTTCTCTTAAAACTTGAGTGGAACTATTGAACGCTACAATGCTCACCTCCAATCTTTGTGAAGCGACAAAATCCATGGCTACTTCTTGATGAAAATCTTGAAGCCCTTTGTTGAGCTCCATAATTGGCTCTCCATCCATTGAGCCAGAAGTATCTAATACTAAGACACATAAACATTTTTGTTCGTAATTTTCGGGAGATTCACCTTTAAACATAGTTTAATATTATATTTGGTTAATTGATTTTTTTATTAAGTGTTTATTATGGGAAAACAAAACTTAAAATTATGACCAATAGTTCCATAAATCTAAGGAAAAGTTAGAAATCAGAACTCATAACTAAATAAAACTTACTTTTGGATTATTTATTATATTTAATACACTACTTTTGTAAAAAAACAATAGCAAATATGCCAATATTTCATAGAGAAGGAAATTTTATTATATCAATAAGTTTGATCATAATCCCTATCCTTTTATTCTTGTGTTATTTTTTAGCACCAATTCTTTTGCCTTTTCTATCTGTTATCTTACTTATTTTATTAATTTTGATTTTACAATTTTTTAGAAACCCATCGAGAATTGTTTCAAAATTGGATAATAACATCGTGTATGCACCAGCGGATGGCAAAGTGGTAGTAATAGAAGAAACGGCTGAAAATGAATATTTTAAAGATAAAAGGTTGCAAGTTTCTGTATTTATGTCGCCATTGAATGTTCATGTAAATAGAAATGGGATAGGTGGATTGGTTAAATATTTCAGGTATCATCCTGGAAAATATTTGGTAGCTTGGCATCCAAAATCATCCACAGAGAATGAAAGAACTACCGTTGTGATTGATAATGGAAAATATGAAATTCTCTTTAGACAAATTGCTGGAGCCTTAGCCAAAAGGATAATCAATTATTTGAAAGAAGGTCAAAAAATTACACAAGGCTCTGAAATGGGATTTATTAGGTTTGGGTCGAGGGTAGATATTTTCTTGCCCTTGAATGCTCATATTATGGTAAATATAGGCGATAAAGTATTTGGTAATCAAACCGTTATTGCTCAATTGGATAAATAATTTATAATGGAAAATATTACGAACTTACAAAAGAAAGTTGATTTTTATAAAGAAGTTTTAAAGAATACTTCAAAATATCGAGAGGTTTGGAAATCTAATTTGAAGCAAGAAATAATTGATATGCTCACAGCACTTGCAGATGCTACCAAATTGAATTATACTATCGAAACGAAATCAAATTTTGAAAATTTAGAGGCAATTGTATTTTCTTTAGGTGTCGATTTTTCAGGAATTGAAGAATCAGTAACAAATGAGGTAGCAAGACCTTTATTAAAACATAATGGAACATTAATTTACCAACAACTTTTTAATGGGAAAGTGATGGTAGCTTACAATTTGCCCTATATAGAAAAATATGGCGAGCAACAACCACTTCGATCAATTGCAATTTACAGACCTGAAGAAATCAAAGAGCCATATATCCTTAGGCATTTGGAAACATTCATTGATGATATTGCAAAATGGGAGGATTATGACGATGATAAACCAGAAACTAATCAAGGAATTGGGTTTAAAATGAACCTTGGTCCAAAATAAATCATATTAAACAGAGTCCTAATCGTAGTTTTCCATACGATATTTCGCCATTTAGCCTTTCATACAAAGGTTTTAAATTATTTGGATTATCATCAGTTTGATAAGCCTCTCTTATTTTTTCTATTTCGCTTTTGTTGATGAATTTGTTATAATCTATTTGTTCCTTTTGCTCTATCCAATAGGCAATATGAGTATAAATGGTCTGTTCTGTTAGGTTTCTTTCATTTGCAATATCAGAAATATCATAACCTTCTTTGATAAGATTTAGAGTCTGTACATAAGTTGACCCTTTTATGTTCATGCCATCTTGAGATTTGGAAATTATCTTTGATCGAATGAGTTCTAAAATTGGCGCTCCATATAACTGTACTTTTCTTTCACCAAAGCCATGAACTTGCTCTAATTCAATATCCGACTTTGGTTTCTTTTTTGCCAAATCTTCTAGAGTGGCGTCTGTAAATACTATATAAGGCGGTATTCCTTTGGCTTGTGCTAGTTCTTTGCGAAGTTGACGAAGCAACTCATATAATTCATCTTGCAAAATACTAGTCTTCGTAATAGCTACAATTTTTGGTTTTGTTTCTTTTAGGTTTTGAGGGTCAAAATGAGACAACTTACATTTTTGGTTTTCGAAAAGTACTTTTTTACTAGCAGCAGTCAATTCTAAAGCATAGTTTTTGTCATAAGCAATTTCAATTAATCCTTTATGAATCATTTGTTGCAGATAATTTTGCCAGGTCATTTGGCTAATATCTCTGCCTGCTCCATAAGTTTTGATTTTGTCAAACCCCTTTTCGAGAATTTCTTGTCTTGCAGATCCTCTTAAAATTCCGATTAGTATATCAATTCCGACGGATTGGTTCGTTCTTGCAATAGCAGATAAGGCTTTTTGAACAATCGTAGTACCGTCAAAATATTGAGGAGGATGCTTGCAAACATCACAATTCTTACAATTCCCTTGTGTTTGTTCACTAAAGTAATTGAGTAAAATTGCTCTCCTGCAATTTGTTGCTTCTGCATAAGATTGCATTTGCACTAATTTGGCTAATTGGACTTCTTCATTAGTCTTTTCGCCTTCCATGATCATATCACGGATAATCCTGACATCCTGAAAACTATAAAATAGTAATGCTTCTGCCGAAGTGCCATCTCTTCCTGCTCTACCAATTTCTTGATAATAACTTTCGAGATTTTTTGGCATATTGTAATGAATTACCCAACGAACATTAGACTTATCAATCCCCATCCCAAAGGCTATGGTTGCACAAATTACTTGAATATTATCGTTTAAGAAATCATCCTGTATTTTATTTTTAAGCTCAGGAGATAGCATGGCATGGTAAAAAGCAGCTTTTATACTAAATTGTTGTAATTTTTGAGCAAGATCTTCCGTAGATTTTCGGCTAAGACAGTATATTATTCCAGCTTTATTTTTCCTATTTCTAATAAAATCAACGATTTGGTCTATGCGCTTCTGCCCTGGGCGAACCATCAATTCAATATTAGGTCTGTCAAATGAGTCAATGAATATTTCGGGATTAATAAGATTCAAATTATGAACAATATCCTTTCTTGTGAGCTTATCAGCTGTAGCTGTAAGAGCCATTACTGGAATATTTGGAAAAGTAGATTTAATAACACTAAGTTGTTGATATTCAGGTCTGAAATCATGACCCCAAGATGAAATGCAATGTGCTTCATCTATTGCAAACAAATCAATTTTCGTTCTTCTAAGCATTGCAATAAATGAAGGTTGCATTAATTTTTCTGGAGAGACATAAAGCAGTTGGTATATTCCGTTTGAGAAATTTGTTTCTACATTATATTGTTCTGCATTTGTCAAAGAACTGTTCAAATAAGCTGCTGCAATTCCATTGCTCTTCAGACTTTCTACTTGGTCTCTCATTAAAGCAATGAGTGGAGATATAACAATAGTTGTATTTCCTAAGCAAATGGCAGGTATTTGATAGCAAATTGACTTTCCACCACCAGTTGGCATTAAGACCAATACATCTTTTTGACTGATAATAGCTTGAATAATATCTTCTTGCATGGGTCTAAATTGGTCGTAGCCAAATTTAGTTTTGAGTGCTTTTTTGGCAATATCTATTGTCATATAATTGAATTTCTATTAAATAAAATCCACATCAATCGCATAAGGATACTCCATTAAGTAGGTTAGAGCTTTTTCAATTTCGAATCCATTGAACACCACGCCATATAACATTTGAATGATTGGGACATGTAGTTTGTAATTTTTGGAAAGTAACCGTGCAATTTTTAGTGTTCGGACACCTTCTGGTTTTTCGGGCATTGTGTTTAGGATATCATCCATTGCTTCGCCTTTTCCAATTCGATAGCCAAAAGTAAAATTTCTACTATTAGTACTTGTAGCAGTTGCGATTAAATCTGCTATACCAGCTGTTCCCAAAAATGCCTTGCTACTTAATGCACCCATTGATTTTCCTAAATGAATCATTTCAGTTAAGCCTCTATTGATGAGCATTGCTTGAATATTTTTCCCCATGCCATTTCCAGCTAATATTCCAGATGCTATTGCTATAATATTCTTTAGTGCTCCAGCTAATTCTGCTCCTAGAATTTCATAAGTTCCAAACACATGGAATTTTTTGCTTTGCAATACTTGTTGACCAATATCAGTAACTTCCCGAAAACGACTACCTATTACTGATGCAGTGGGCTGACCATCAATAATTTCTGCTGATAAATTGGGTCCAGATAGGCATCCAACTCTCACTACCACACTTTCTTGAAGTATAACTTCACTCATGGTATGGACATTCTTTCTGGAAATATGAAGATTTTTATCGTCAATATCATTCACATCAGTTAGGTCGAAGCCCTTGGTGCCATGTATAAGAATATGGGAGGGCTTTAGAAATGGCGACAAGTCTTTCATCATTGCCCTAAAATTCACTGAAGGAACTACTGGAAATATCAGATTGCAACTATGGGCAATTTCTTCCATTTCCATCGTTGCCCTCACTTTTTCGGATAGAGGAGTATTGAAATAAAAATGGTTATGATTGATTGCAGCCGCTGTTTCAATTTTTCTTGTAAAAACTAATACGTTAGTATTATAGGACAATAGATTCGCTACTGCCATTCCAAAACTTCCGGAGCCCACTATACCAACAGTTTTTAAAGAATTCGAGTCCATTCATATTGTTTTGACAAAAGTAGTTTCTATTTTCTAAAAACAAAAAGGAAATTTCTTATTTGTTGAAATCTTCTTAAATAGTCTGCACAATGGAGAAGGTGGGATATTTAAAACTTATTATTTTGTACGCCTGTCCATCAAATTGAAAATTATTCTCAAAAATTAGGGTTTGAAATTTTAAGTGACTGGATAAATATCTCAATCCGACGCCCAGTCAATGATGTTTATCCTTTTTTCTTAAAAAAGCTTTTCAAAATCATTTCCATTAAACTTATATATATTTCCGTCTGACATTCCAAATAGCAACGTGTTATTATTGTCTTTATAAATAGTCCAAATCATTGGAGATAAAAGTTGTTTATCAATAATATAGTTTGTAACAATCTTGCCATCAAATTTCCAAGCTCCTGTGTCTCTATCTCCAAACCAAATATTGCCTTCTGAATCTTCTTCAATAGCAAAAACGTGTTCAAGTGTTCCTGGTTTTGATTTATCACCTCTTCTTTTGCTGGTTGGATGAATCAAATTATTCTTTTCAGAAAAATGTATTATTGAATCACCATCCATTAGCAAAACGCCAATCCCATTATTTCCTATCCAAATTCGACCTTTTGAATCTGCTAATACACTTCTTATATGCAAAAGCTCATCATATTTTAGGTTTAATTTTTCATTATCAAAGATATTTACCATTTTGCCATCATAGCTGAATAGAGCTGCATAAGTAGCAATCCAAACTTTACCATCTTTAGTTTTTGAAATATCAGTAACTCCATAAGTATTATCAGGATTATTATTTATTGGTTTTGGAAAAATTAAATAGTTCATATTAATTCCGTCAAAACGATAAATTCCATCTTCTTGACCCGCATTAAACCACAAATCCCCATTGGTTTTATCCCAATCTAATCTTGGGTTGTAAATATTAGTTGGATAGGTGGTCAATTTACCATTGTCATACACACAAATTCCTTTTGATGTTCCAAGCCAAATATTTCCATATTTGTCTTCTTGGATAGATCGGATTTGATTGTCTGATAATCCATTATTAGTGGTAAAGTATTTAAAAGATTTTCCATCATATAAACTCACACCTTCATTATGACTTCCAAACCAATAATTTCCTTTACTGTCTTGATAAATAGTTCGAATTCCTGTAGTGAACTTCAATGTGTCTGTTTTTGAAGCTGTTATTTCTGTTGGTTTAGTAGCTTCTTTTACAGCTGATTTCTTTTCTAAGCAAGAGATGTTCAATGAAATTACTAGTATTAGTAGAAACAATTTTTTTCTTTTTTTTATTTTTTGGATTTCTAAACTATTGAACAACAGCTTGATTGGTAAAAACATTTATAATAAATAAGAAAATTAATTTCTTTTTGTTTCTTTATTTCTTAAAAAACTCATGAATCTTGAATCCAAGACTTATATACATATTTGAGTTATTAAAATTATAAAGGCTTACATCTTTGAAATATGATCGAGTGATTCCCCATGTCAGATACAATTTTTTGAAATTAAGCCCTATGTTTAAGGACATTTCTGGATAGAAAAAATTTGACTTGGCTTCAATATTTTTTATCTTTCGCAATTCTTCAAATGGGATTGATCCATTTGTCACACTACTACTCTTGAAATTCAACTGATTGAATTTCAATCCAAACCCAAGTTTGAACCTTTGGACTATATAACTTGCTGATAAAGAACAAAAATACTTTTGGAATTTTAGATTGCTTTTAACAATACCTAAAGTGTCATAAGTATTTGTAATACTACCAAATGAAGTACCAACAAATGTAGCTAATGATAATTCTTCTATTTTGGTAGGATTGGGATCGCTAGGATTCAAGTTTTTGGGTAAATAACCACCCACAGCAACATCGATTATCGAACCACTATTTTTTCCTGTACTACTTGATGCTGAGCCATATAGAATATTCGATTGTACAGCTAAATGCTTCATTGGTGAGTAAGTTGCACTACCTTCGTAAGCATTAAAATCGCTACTTTGACCAACGGGAAAAACCAACGTTCCTCTTACTTCAGCATTATTTTTGTCCATCAAATGAGGTGTAGGAACCGTATTTGGTGCATAATAGGTATGTGAACAACTGGATAAAATCGCTATAACAGAAATAATGGAAAATATTAATATATGGTTTTTCATGTTAATTTGAATTTTAAATTGAAAGATAAATATAAAACAAAAGGAACATAATTTACAACGTTATGCTCCTTTTATTAATTAAGTTCTTAAAAAACTATTTTTTGAACGGATCGTCGAATCGCTTATCCAATGGCAATTGGAAATCCTCCAAAGTAGCTAAAAATGCTTTCAAATCTGTTTTATCCTGAGCTGTCAGGCTAATTCTTCTCACTGTATTATTAGCACCTACGAATTCTTCACTCAAATAATTGTTATATTTCATATTTGTTGAATAATGATCTAAAACTTCATCTAATGTGCTGAATCTTCCATCGTGCATATAAGGTGCTGACTTAGTGATATTTCTAAGAGTAGGTACTTTGAAACTACCGATTTCGTTTGCTTTTCCAGAAATGGCACCAACACCTCTATCTGTAGGGTTGTTACCCTCTAATCCATTGTTAGCCAATAATTTCTGCGGAGCAGCGAATGTGCTACCATGGCAAGAGCCACATTTTTGGATATACAATCGTTTTCCATTATTCTCACTTTGAGTGAATGCAGCGTAGTTTTGAGCATAATCAAAATTCCAAGAATATTCAGGAACAATTTTGTCAGTTTCGATATCAAATCTAGACTTATGCGAACCCAGTGCATTCACGAAATTAGATACTGCATCGAGAATTTTCTCTTGAGTTACATCTGTTGAGCCAAAAGCAGCTGTAAATAATGGCTTGTAATATTCTTGAGCCTTCACTTGATCTACCACTTCATGCATTTGCATTCCCATTTCATTAGGATTAGTCAAAGAGCCAGTAGATTGTTGTGCAATAGTTCCAGCTCTATTGTCCCAGAAGAATGGAACTGCACCAAAACCGTTAATGTCGGTGCCATAATAAGCAGAGAAATTAAGCACAGATGCTAATGCGATTGAATTTCTAGTAGTCGCTCTATCGGTAATCCCTTTGCTGAATGCTACGTCATCACCAAAAGCTTTGCTTGGAGCATGGCAACTTCCACATGATATTTTACCATCTTTAGATAATTTAGAGTCCCAAAAAAGTACTCTACCTAGAACGGCTTTGTTGTCATCTACTTTTCTAGCTGTTAGACCTCTATTGGTGATATGCTTTGGTAATTCGACAGCATAGGAATCAGGACTATCGCTTAAGTTGAGGCTTTTGGAGATCAGGTCATAAGCAGGTGCTCCATTTACAGTATAATAATTATATGTAAAATCTGCTTTTTTATTACAAGAAGTTGCGAGGACAACTAAAAGTAAAGAGCCAAATAAAAAATGGTTTAATGACTTCATAATAAAACAAAAGTTTATTGGTAACTGAAAAATTTCATCAAAAATATACTAAAAGAACGAACAAAAGCAAGAATTGTCATCAATTAGTAAAAATTTAACACTATTTTTTTTCTTAACACTTTGATAACAATAATTTTCAACAAAGGTATGGGATATTAACATTCCATTTTTTGCGATTTTCAAGAAAGATATATATTTTTTTTGCTAATATTAGGAAAGTGTTTTATTCAATCCATTGTGCAACTTCAAATACTACATTATTAACTTTATCATTCAAGTCAAATTTAATAAATAATTTTCTTAAAGAATAATAATTTTCACAATCATCACCTTTATTTGTAAAATTATATTCAAAATCTTTTCTATATTCCCTATTATATTTTCCGAATAAATTAATGATCTGATTACTATCCATACCAATGAAACAACTTTTATTTGTGATTATTTTTTTAACCAACTTTTCATTAAAGTAATAGCAATTACAAGTATCACTGATAGACCACTCTTTTTTGATTTTTTGCATTATTTTATTGCAAGATTCATTTCCTGTTGCTTCATAAACTCCATCTATACGATGATATCCTTTTGGGATGGAAGTGCAGGAAATCAGCAAAATAAAACTTAAATATAAAAATCTATAAAATTTCATGAAATTGAAGTTTGTTACAAGTAAAGAAATAAAATCAAAAACTCTTTTTTATTGTGTAAAAACTAAATTACAAGTTGATACAATTGTATCTGTCTTTAGTGATCTCCATTCTACATTCAAATCCCAATAACTTTTATTGACAAACTTACCTGTAACAAATGGGTATAATTTATTATTTGGATAAAAATCACAAAATTGATTGTACCCAAAAACTTTAGTTGATATACTATCACCTGAATCTAAAGAGAAGTATTTGCAATTAAATGTTGTAGAAAATGCAGACCCATAGGCATTTGTTCTTAATAATACTAACCCATTATTTTGGTCAAGTGGAGGACTTTTTACAAATGCAATTGCCATAGTATCCATACAAATACAAGGTGTAGTACAATAATAATATCCTTCTTTTTTCAAATCGATGCAACGATCACCAACTTTCACTTTATTTTGTGGGCAGGTTTTACACCGCTCTGAGCAATCATAATCTTCGTATTTGCAATTGGTAAATATTAGACAAAATACAAGTAAGTATAAATAAGCTGCTATCTTATTCATTTAGAATTATTTAGAAAAAATAAAAGTAATAATTATTAAAAAAACTACTTTTTAAATGGATCCGAAAATCTTTTGATTGTTGGTAAAGTTTTGTCTTCCAATGTATTAAAGAAAGCAATCAAGTCTGCTTTATCCTGAGCAGAGAAATTAAATTTCTTAGGAGAATTGCCATTTTTTAATAAAACAGATAAGTTATTATTGTTCTTAATATTTGAACTATAATGATCTATCACATCAGATAAAGTTTGGAACCTGCCATCGTGCATATAAGGAGCAGATTTGGTAATATTTCTCAAAGTAGGCACTTTGAATAATCCTATATCGCTTGAATTTTTAGTAATGCCACCCACTCCTAAATCTTTATTGGTAATATCAAGACCATTATTTGCAACTAATAAATTCGTTGTAGCAAAATTCTGTCCATGGCAACTTGCACAAGAGTTCATATATATTAATTTGCCATTATTTTCACTTGCAGTAAATCCATCAAAGGATGATTCGTATAAACCAAGAGAATTTAATTTTGCAACATTTTTGTCAGCTTCTGTATCAAATTTTGTATTATGAGATCCAAAAGAATTAATAAACTCTGAAATTGCATCGAGTACTTTTGTTTCTGTTATTGACAAGGAGCCAAAAGCAGATTCAAAAAGTGGCAAATAATATTCTTTTTTATTCACTTGATCCACTACATCAGCCATACTCATCCCCATTTCATTGGGATTTGCCAAAGTACTTTTTGCTTGATCTGCAACAGAACTTGCTCTATTATCCCAAAAAAATAATTGCCTACCAAAATTGTTAAAAGTATCAGACCCATAAACACTCGAAAAGTTCAAAACAGAACCTAATGAAATAGAATTTCGAGTAGTTGAGCGATCAAAAACTCCTTTGCTAAAAGCTACATCATCGCCAAAAGCCTTATTAGGGTCGTGGCAGCTACCACAAGATATTTTTCCATCTTTCGACAAGCTTTTATCCCAAAACAAAACTCTCCCTAAAACAGCTTTGTCATTATTAACATCTCTTGCAGTGATTCCTTGAAAAGTGAGATGCTTTGGTAATGTAACGGAATATGAAGCTGGAGTTTGCTCCAAATTCAAATATGGAGAAATCCTATCGAAAGCAGGTTTGCCATCAACAGTATAATAATTGTATTCGAATTCAGCTTTTTTATCGCAAGAAGTGAATAATAATGATAAAACAAGGAAAAAAATTGATAATGAAACTAATGTTTTCATGAGCAATGTGATTTAAAATTATAAAATAATAGTATTATCAAAACGAAGTTATACTTATTTGATTATAAATAAAAATATTTTAACAAAATGAAATGTTAAACTATATAAATAGTTACAAATTAAATATGAAGATACCAAAAAGAATGGATATATTATTACACCTCATTAACTATAAATCTTATAATTTTACTAAATAATTAATCGAAGGGATAATTGGCATAATAGATTTTTCAACCAATGTTGTTGTTTATAACAAAATAGTGCCATTCGCAGTGCCATCACTTTGCCACAATTCTACGCCATTTTTGTTGTCATTTGCAGCAAAATAAGCTTTTTTATTAAATCCTACTATATACCTCGGTGAAGAAACTCCAGGTGTATAGCTATTTATAGAGCTAGTAGCTCCTACATTAATGTCTTTCAATAATATTGGAGTTTGAGCAAATATTGTGGTTGTAAATGTCAGGATTATAACAACTTGTAATATTTTTTTCATAATTTATTATTTTTTATCTTTCAAATATATGGAGAGTGCTTTCCATATCTAGTATATACAATTTATTTTGAGCATAATCTATTTTTCGTAATCCATTAAATACTCCCTCATCTCCCAACTCATCACTTGTCCAAGTTACTTGTTTAGCTTTGCGATTGAAAATACCAACTCTTGCAGGTTCTTTAGCAAAATTTGTTTCTCCAAAAAAGATTTCATCGCCTTGCCAAACACCCCAATTGGTACACTTTATCTTTTTTGTATTACTTTGATAACCTATATCGTAAACTTTATATTCTTTTGATGAATTTTTTAAATCAATTTCTGCATAAAAGTCTCCCAATAATCCAAAAATAATTCCATTTTCAACATCCAATTGAGTATTTAACCATAATATTGTTGGCGTATAAATTCTTTCATTTTCATAGTTCAATGTAAGTTGATCTGGTTCTATTTTTGAAAATACTTCTTGTCCTGTATTTTCTTCCAATCCTATTATTCGACCACTATTCAATACTATATATAATACTCCTGAATATACTCCTAATATTTTCACTATTTCCGCATTTACTTCTTCAAAAGGTTTATCTAAGTATCGTGTTCTTCGTTGAACATTATAAACTCCCTCAGGCAATTCATAGTGCCAAAAAGTTGTAAAATTTATGAGAGAATATGAAGTTAAATGTTTTTTCCTCTGGATAAATAAATGGCTACTCCAATATGATTGACCCCAATGTTGTATATTGGTAGAATTAAATAATTTACTCTTTATATCAAAAAATAAAATTGTATTTAGTTGATAATTTTCAACCAAAAATAAATCTTTATGATTTGTTAAATAACCATAATTCGCTGAATTAAATATTTCTTCACTATGACTAAAAATTAGCGTTGATACAAAATCAGTAAAAACAATATAATAATCTGAACAGCCTACTACTTGATAATTTGGGAGTATTGGCATTATAAAAACGCTTTCAAATTCATTGTTTAGAAAGGTATTTATTGCTTTTCCATATATATAAAAGCCTAAATTTTCAACCTTAAAAAAGGATATATTATTGAATTCTTTAATCTTTTTCATTTGGCATCTACAAAGATTAAGAGTTCGTTAAATCCTTCCTGCGTATCTAATTTTGAAATTAATTTTTGTGGTGATGTTACCTCATCTCCAAATAATTGTTTACATTTATCTAATCCGATTCCACCATTATCAAAACTTTTATATAAATTCGCTGCATTGGTTTTCAAAAACATCTTCATCCCCTCCTTAGCTTGTTGTGAGTTGAGTTTCTTAGCATTAAAAATATATTTGAGTTGGGATAATGAGGTGATTTCATTCAAATAATTTAGAAATTGTGGTAGTGGAATTTGAGAAGCATCTGTGTAACTCTTATATTCCCTATATTTCGGTGGCGTTCCATTTTCTTTTACGTCAAATGTACATTTAACACAAGGCTTACCTGGCTCTTCAAATTCCATGTCCAATTTGCTGATTGTACCTGCAGGAATATTTTTTAAATCATTGACTGCATGACATACTCCATCTTGTTTTGCAAATAGAGGGTTCTTTAAATCACTGATTACTTGAGAAAATCCATCAACTACGTTATGAAACAATACAAAAATTTTTATACTTTAACTCCAGCAAAGCTAATTAATCTTACTCATTATAGATTTATAAATGAGTGAGCTCCGAGACTTTTTGAGTGAACACCCCCTTTTATTGAGTGAATGAGATTTTCAAAAAAATGTGGATAACTTATTAATGGCAATTAAGCCATTGCCTCTCGAATAATTTTCCTTAAAATAATAAATATGGATGCCACCAAAACGCCTATAAATAAGCCTAATACGCCATTTTTTAGCTTTGAAATCTTTTCTGGCTTGATAGGGGCAATTGGCAAATCAATGGATTGTAGGAATGGACGTTTGTTGTTCAGTGCAAACTCGGCTACCTCTAGGTTTTTTACAGCTTCACCATACATGATGGTCAGCATTTGTACATCTCTATTCAATCTTTTCTTGGGCAACTGAACAGTCTGTTCCTGCAAAAAGAGATTTGAGTCTTCGAATTTTGCCAAACCCGCCTCTTTGCCATACAACATGTATTTCAATGAATCTACTTTGTTTTTGAGCATATTGTAGGTTTCTTGCTCTTTTTCAACTGCTTTAAGGATATAAAATTCACTTAGTTTGTTATAAAATGCTTTAACAAGTTCAATAGACAAATCCTCAGATGTGGAATTGATTCCTAAAGTCATAATGCCACTATTTTTGTCAAAACCACTTGAAAATAAAGCATTTTTGGGAGCCGACACCATCATTCCATAGATACTGACAAGAGCCTTATTTTCCTTTTTGTCGAACTTAGCTACATCAGTTTTGGTGAATGTAAAATGATTTAATAAAGTATCTTTTGCCCAACCTTTTTCAAGTAATTGATATTCACGAATAATATGGTTGGCGAAAAAATCATCAGTTCCGTTCAAATTTACTTTTGCAAAGAGTACTTTTTCAACGATTTGTCTAGATTTGGAGAGTTCTAATATTTTATCTAAACTATATTTTCCGCCACCGCCACCGCCAATACCTAATGAACCCAATATGCCACTTACCGCACTAAATCCTCCGCCAGTATCTTCATTCAACATAAAGGTAAGGTTAGCTTTGTAGGTTTTTGGCGTGGTGAATGCTTGATATATAAAATAAGATAGAATCGGAATTGTAATTAAGATTACGATCTTCCAATTTTTCATTACTTCTTGAGCATACTCCTTTACTTTGAGAATCAGCTCTTTCAAAGTAATTTCATCATCTTCATATTGAGGCATAACCTCCGTTTGATTATTTGACATAACTATCTTATATTCAATTCAATATTTTTAAACATCATAATTCAAGACAGGTGCAAGCCATCTTTCAATTTCTATTACGGTCAATCCTTTTCTTTGGGCATAATTTTCTATCTGATCTTTTCCAATCTGTCCCAACCCAAAATATTTAGAATCTGGATTTGCAAAATACCATCCACTGACCGCAGCAGTAGGGTACATAGCATAGCTATCTGTCAATTCCAAACCAATGTTGTTTTGGACGTCTAAAAGTTTGAATAGGGTACTTTTTTCGGTATGGTCGGGGCAGGCAGGGTAGCCTGGTGCCGGTCTGATACCTTTATATTTTTCATTAATTAAGGCTTGATTATCCAAATTTTCATTTGGTTCATAGCCCCAATATATTTTTCTCACTTTTTCATGAAGACATTCTGCAAAAGCTTCTGCTAATCTGTCTGCCAAAGCTTTTAAAAGTATAACACTATAATCATCGTGATTTTCTTCAAATATAGACACCCACTTCTCTAGCCCGAAACCAGTTGAAACTGCAAATGCACCTATAAAGTCTTGTTTTTGAGTAGTTTGCGGAGCAATGAAATCTGCAAGGCTAAAATTAGGTAGCCCAGGTGCTTTTTGGTTTTGTTGTCGAAGATGATGTAATGTTAATATTTTATTTCCACTAATATCAGATAATTCTATATCATCATCAATGCTATTTGCAGCATAAAATCCAATTACACCTTTCGCAATTAACCAATTTTCATCAATTATTTTTTGGAGCATAATTTTGGCATCCTCGTAGAGCTTAGTGGCTTCTTTTCCAACTATTTCATCCTCTAAAATTTCAGGAAATTTACCCGCCAATTCCCAACTTTGGAAGAATGGCGTCCAATCAATATAATTTGCAATTTCTGATAGCGGATAATTATCAAAAACTTTATTACCGATAAAAGTTGGTTGTGTTGGTTTGAAATTCTCCCAATCTATTTGAGTTTTATTAGCTAATGCTTGCTTATAACTCAGATATTGTTTTGCAGATTGTCGATTACCTCTTAATTGCCTAAGTTGTTCATAATCATTCTTATAGTCTGTAATGAATTGATCTTTTGCCGAAGAATCGGATGAAAGTAAATTGCCTACTACAGATACACATCTGCTTGCATCCAGAACATGAATAACTGCATTTGAATATTGAGGATCAATTTTTACAGCAGTATGTGTTTTGGAAGTAGTTGCCCCACCGATAAGCAAAGGAACACTGAAAGCTTGCCGTTGCATTTCTTTTGCTACATACACCATCTCATCTAAAGAAGGAGTGATTAATCCACTCAATCCAATAGCATCCACTTGATTTTCTTTTGCTGCTTTCAAGATTTTTTCAGCAGATACCATTACACCTAAATCAATTATCTGATAATTGTTGCAACCCAATACTACACCAACAATATTTTTTCCTATATCGTGAACATCGCCTTTCACAGTAGCCAACAAAATCCTTCCTGCACCTCGGTTATTTTGTCTTTCCTCCATCATATCTTTACTTTCTTGTATGAAGGGTTCGAGGTAAGCAACTGACTTTTTCATCACTCTAGCACTTTTCACTACTTGAGGCAAAAACATTTTTCCACTGCCAAACAAGTCACCTACGATGTTCATTCCAGCCATCAGCGGTCCTTCGATAACATTCAGTGGAGTAGGGTACAATTGTCTTGCAGCTTCAGTATCTTCATCAATAAAATCTGTAATTCCTTTTACCAAAGCATATTTCAATCGTTCTTCAACAGAATTTTCACGCCATGATAAATCTTTCTGAATGGTTTTTCCAGCTCCTTTTACGTTATCAGCATATTCAGTTAGCGCTTCTGTAGCTTTAGGGTTTTTATTAAAAATAACATCTTCTACCAATTTCAACAAAGTCTTATCAACAGCCTCATATACTTCAATCATACCTGCATTCACAATTCCCATATCCATCCCTGCTTGAATGGCATGATATAAAAATACAGAGTGCATAGCTTCTCTTACCTTATCGTTCCCTCTAAATGAAAAGGAAATATTACTAACGCCACCACTCACTTTTGTTCCTAGACAAGATGATTTGATTTGTCTGGTTGCTTCAATAAAATTTATTGCATAATCATTATGTTCTTCAATTCCAGTTGCAATAGCAAAAATATTTGGGTCAAAAATGATGTCTAATGGATCGAAACCAGCTTTATCTATGAGTAAATGATAAGCTCTTTTGCAAATGGATACTTTTCTTTCTATGGTATCGGCTTGTCCTTCTTCGTCGAAAGCCATAACTACCGCAGCAGCCCCAAACCTTTTTACGATTTTTGCATCGTTCAAGAATTTTTCTTCCCCTTCTTTGAGTGAAATTGAATTTACAATACATTTTCCTTGCAAACATTTCAATCCAGCTTCAATTACATTGAATTTAGAAGAATCAATCATTACTGGCACTTTCGAAATCTCTGGCTCTGAAGCAATTAAATTCAAAAAAGCGGTCATTTCTTTTTCAGAATCCAACAAGCCTTCATCCATATTGACGTCAATGATTTGAGCACCATTTTCTACTTGTTGCTGAGCAACAGATAGTGCTGCCGACAGATTGCCTTCTTTAATCAATTTTGCAAAGGCTTTTGAACCAGTCACATTAGTTCTTTCGCCAATATTTATAAAATTAGTATCTTCTCTAATGATTAATGGTTCAAGACCACTCAACATAGTATGCTTACTCGGTGCTTTTGGTTTTCTAGGTTGGAGGTTAGCTACATGCTTTGCAATTGCTTTTATATGATCTGGCGTAGTGCCACAACAGCCTCCAACAATATTTACAAACCCACTTGCTGCAAAATCTTCCACCAATCCACACATTTGATGAGGATTTTGGTCATATTCTCCAAACTCGTTTGGCAATCCTGCATTAGGATAAGCACTTGTATAACAAGAAGCTATATTGGATAATGCTTCAATATATGGTCGCATTTCTGCAGCACCTAATGCACAATTCAATCCTACACTAAGTGGTTTTATGTGTTTAATAGATATCCAAAATGCTTCTACTGTTTGACCAGAAAGAGTTCGACCACTAGCATCTGTAATTGTGCCAGAAATCATTACTGGCAGTTTTTCTTTTTGGTGGTCGTCAAAATATTTTTCAATAGCATAAATTGCTGCTTTGCAATTTAATGTATCAAAAATAGTTTCGATTAATAATAAATCCACTCCACCCTCTACTAGTCCTGCTACTTGTACGTAATAAGCTTCCATCACATCATCAAAAGTGGTGGAACGGAATCCAGGGTTGTTCACATCAGGGGATAAGGATAGTGTTTTGCTCATCGGACCAATTGCTCCAGCAACAAATCTGGGCTTATTTGGGTCTGTATTTGAATAATGTTGGGCTACCTTTTTGGCTATTTTTGCTGCTTCGAAGTTCAATTCGTAACTCAAATCTTGCATCTCATAATCTGCCAAACTTATTCGTTGCGAATTGAATGTATTGGTTTCGATAATATCTGCACCTGCTTCTAAATAGGATTTATGGATAGCTTCTATTATTTTGGGTTGGGTGAGGTTCAGTAAGTCGTTGTTGCCTTTTACATCCACTGTAAAATTGGCAAATCTTTCACCTCTATAATCTTTCTCTTCAAGTTTATATTGCTGAATCATGGTGCCCATCGCACCATCAATAATTAATATTCTATTTTTTAACTGATTTTCTATCAATTGACTCATGCACTCTTTTTTGATGATTTTTTCAATCAAGCCGCAAAAATAAGGGATTATACTTTTAAATATGTTTAAATAACATTAAAACTGAATGTTAGTTAAAAATAAAAAGCCGAATTTATCATAAAGACAAACTCGGCATTTCGATATTCTAAAATTAGATTAGTCTCTATCTGAATCTCCATCAGAAATATCGTCATAATTCATATTTATTGAATCATAATCGTCTGACTCATCTAAAGTAATTTCATCATCTAGGTCTAAGCCTAAATCATCGAAATCATCTTCTTTGATTTTAGATTTTGCAGAAGCATTTTTACTCGTTTTTTTGATTACTTTAGTAACAATTTTAGGTTTTGCCACTTCTTGTAATTTGGTTTTTAGCTCTTCTGCAATTTCTTCTTTCGGCATGATTGGTGTTAATGGTTGTGGTTTTTCCTCTTTTGCAGCCACACTTTTAGTTGCATGAGGCACCACTAGCAATCTTGCTTTTTCAATTAATTGACCCGTTACAGAACAAATTCCATAAGTTTTGTTTTGTATCCGTATTAGTGCATTATTAAGGTTACTAATGAATTGTTGTTGACGAATCACTTGATTGTTCAACATTTCTAATTCTGTATGTATGCTGCTATCATCGAACCAATCTCCTCCTTGTTGATCTCCACTTGTTTCATTCAACTCCACAATTTGTTCTCTCATAAAATTTAATTGTTGAGTCGCCTTTTCCAACTTGTCATCGATCAATGCTTTAAATTCTAACAACTCTTCGTCGCTGTAGCGGACTTTTGGATTGTTTTCAGACATTGTAATTTTTTTTAATTGTTGAAAATTATTCAGACATATCCATGTTATGATATACGAACTGTATATCATCATCATCTTCAAGCCTATCTATTAGTTTAATTACTTCTTCTACTTGGTCGTCATTTAATTTTTTGGTCATAGTAGGGATTCTTTCAGATTGAGCACTAATGACTTCTATACCTTTTGATTCTAGCCCTTTTTGCATTGTTCCAAAATCAGCGAATGCTGCATAAAGTGCAATTTCATCTTCTTCCACTTTCATTTCTTCCAACCCGAAATCAATCAATTCGAGTTCTAAAGATTCTAAATCGACGCCTTCATTTTTTATTCTAAATACACTTTTCCTCGAAAACATATAATCCACCGAGCCAGAGGTTCCCATAGCTCCACCGCCTTTGTTAAAGTGCATTCTTACATTAGCAACTGTTCTAGTGGGGTTGTCAGTAGCAGTTTCCACCATTACAGCGATTCCATGAGGAGCATAGCCTTCGTAAAGTACTTCTGCATAGTTTTCTGCATCCTTAGAAGTAGCTCTTTTAATAGCATTTTCAACATTTGCCTTTGGCATATTTGCCATTTTAGCACTTTGAACTGCCATTCTTAGCCGAGGATTATAATTAGGGTCAGATCCTCCTTCTTTTACAGCTATCGCTATTTCTTTTCCAATTCTGGTGAAAGCTTTTGCCATTGCTCCCCAACGTTTCATTTTTCTATCTTTCCGATATTCAAATGCTCTTCCCATTGCAATTATAAATTATTACTGATATTCAATACTTTATTAAGGCAAATGTGACTTTCAAGTATTAAAGTATTGAAAAACTGCGCAAAAATACTTCTTTTTATTATTTGTAAAAAATTTTATTCGTTAATATTACTTTATTTATATTTAAAAATAATTTTAACTTGGGGACTTTAAACGTTTGATTTGATTAATTTGTTTAAATATTTATTTTTTTTCTATACAATTTTAATTTCTAACTGGGGTTGCCATATCCTACAATTTCGTTATAGTGATAAGAAAATTAATAAGCGATATGAGGAATATAATTTAACTCCTAAAATTGGTTATCTAAATATTGATAAACATAAAATTAGATATTTAACCGTTGGGAATGATTCCTTACCTACAGTTTTGATGATCCATGGTTCACCGGGTTCGATAAGTATATTTGATCGGATAATTAGAGATTCGACTCTATTAAAACGTGCAAGAATAGTTACTTTTGATCGTCCTGGATATGGCTTTTCCGAATTTGGAAATGCTATGGTGAGTTTGGATAGTCAATGTATAGTTGTGTCAAAATTGATAGATTCACTAATACCGCATAAAAAATTTGTTATCATGGCTGTTTCTTATGGTGGACCCATTGCTTGTCAAATGGCATTGAAATTTAATAGTCGAGTAAAGGGATTGGTGTTAGGAGCTCCTGCATTAGCCCCTGGGCTTGAAACAACTTTTGACATTTCTTATCCAATGACTTGGTTTCCAACGAAATGGATTTTCCCAAGAATGCTCAGAGTGGCTTCAAGAGAAAAATTTGCACATAAAAAAGAATTAATCAAAATCGAAAAATCTTATTCAAATATAAATGTTCCTTTGATTTACATTCAAGGATTGAATGATGGCGTTGTTCATCCAAAGACAGCTAAATATTTACAAGAAAATTTCACTCAACTTCCTTATTTAGAAATTAATATGATACCAAATCAGAAACATTTTTTGAGCTATCCACAAAAGGATAGATTAATCGATGCAATGATTAGAATGCTGAATATCAGTGGTATAAATAAAAAACCTATTGAATAAGTTAATCTTTTGATTCGAAAATTTTACTTATTCAATAGGTTTAAAAATATCAAAAAAATTATGTATTAATTCGCTGGAGGTGTGAAACCCATACTTTTAGCAGTATCAAAATCTCTTTGTGCAGCTGTTGAGTTTCCTAATGCTTGATGACTTCTACCCCTTTCATAATAAAAGAAAGGTTTGTTTTTAACATGTTCTATTGCAATGTCAAAATCCTGAATTGCTTCTGGATAACGCCCCATTGCTGCTTTACTTATTGCCCTTTCATAGTACATTTCGTAATTCAACGGATTAATTTTTAAGTAACTAGTTTGATCTGCAATTGCTTTTTCATACTGCCTAGTTTGGAAATGATACAATCCTCGATTCGAATAACCATTCAGTTGAGTTGGGTCCAAAGTTAGCCCTTCGTTAAAATCTATTATTGCTTGATCGAGTTGTCCAGTAGATGCCAAAGCTGCACCTCGATTGACGTGAATTTCACCCAAAGTCTTAGGGTTTTTATCGCCAAGCTGTATTCCAGCATTATAATCTTGAATAGCCAAGTCTCTTTTATTGCTATCAAAATATATTTTACCTCGACTGTTATATAAAGATGCACTTGGCTTTAAAGAAATTGCTTTGTTGATATTAGGCAATGCTTTATCATACAACTTATTTTCTCGATAATATTGACCCAAGTTTTGCCATGGTGTTGTAGCGTTTTGATAATATTTAAGTACATGAGTCCAAAGGGTTTCACCATTTTCCCATATTTTACATTGAACATTCGTCATAAAAGCAAAAACCACTAGATAAATACCCATTACTATATTAAGTATGGATAACTTTGAATTTTGGTATTTTGCAACCCAATCATAGAAATAACCTACTAAAAATATCAATCCAAGGTAAGGAATATAAGTGAATCGATCTGCCAAAAAACCTTGACCTGCACCTAACACTTGCAATAAAAACATGATATTTACGGTGAAAAATAATAAACCGAAAATCAGTGCTTTATTGCCATTTTTATACCACTTGTAACAGAAATAACAATATGGAATTAAAAGTAGAGCAGACAAATAGAATTCTACTGATAAACTTCCAGGATATGGATATAACGGCGACATTTGATAGGGGAAAATAAATTTTACGATATAATTGAAATAGGAATAATTTCCGATAAATAATCTATCGATGATGTTAAAATTCGTCTGAGCTTCAGATAATGAGTTGTTTTGTCCAAGAAAATAAACTCCTACCAATCCAATAATTAAAGACGCTAAAAAATAATGAATTTTTTCAGTGATTAAATTCAATTTCCAAGGTCTTCCAAAATAATAATCAATAGCCAAGAATGTTAAAGGAAGAGAAACAGCTTGAATTTTTGAAAACAAAGCAAAAATAAACAAGATAAAAATGAGTAGGCTTCTAGTTCTTTTTTCTGCCAAAGTATCTTTTATATAAAGCCAAACTGCTGGCAAAAAGAATGCACCAAATAATACATCTTTTCGCTCTGTTACCCATGCTACTGATTCCACCCTCATCGGATGAATGCCAAAAATCATTGCTCCTATCAAAGCTGCTTTATTGCTTAATTTTAATTCTAAAAGAATTTTGTAAGCAAAAAATGTACAAAATAAATGTAGCAAAATATTGTCAAAATGCATCAATTTTGGGTTGAGCGTTCCAGATATTGCCCTTTCGATAGCAAAGGTGAAAATGGGCAAAGGATTATAGTTGCCAAGAATAGTTTGTGTGAAAATATTTTTTATACTTTCGAAATCAAATGATTTTAGAAAAGGATTTTTTATGAAATTATCCTCATCATCCCAATTGACGAATTGATTGTTCACACAAGTATAGAATATGACAAAAGTGATAGCTAATACAACCCAAATACCCCAGTTGTTAGGTTTCTTTTCATTATTATTTGTTGTGTTTGTGGTAGCTAATTTTGTTGGAGTTGGAGTATTGGAAGTTTTTTGTTTTTGATTGGCTTTATTATTTTTTGACATAATTTTAAAACTTTGACTGCGAAATTAATCAATTAAGCTATTTATGAATAATATATTTTTATTAATCGCTATTAATTAATCAGATTAGTTGAAAATACTGCTAACTTTATTCCAAATTTTATAATAATGAAGAATTATTTTACGATCATATTATGTGTATTGCATTTCGTAGCTTTTTCTCAAACTAATGATCCTAATCATTTCTTAGAAAGTATCGTTTGCAAAGAATCTTCAAAGTATCACCAATCCAAAATTGATAGTAGAAATTCTGTTTTTTCTGTTGATGACAAAACGGATATAAAATATGCTCAATTTAATTGGGAAGTAAACCCTGCTGTCAATTTTATTGATGGAAAAGTTCGATATAAAATTCTTGCAATTACAGATTTGGATTCATTTACATTGAGTATTCATAGCGATTTAGTTATAGATTCTATTTTATATGAAAATCAAAAATTGAATCCCATTCGCCAAAATGATGAATTTTTAGTAGTTTTTTCAAATAGCATCAATAAAGATAATTATTTCGAACTAACTATATTTTACCATGGAGCACCTCCACAAAGTGGTTTTGGCTCATTTATACAGGATATACATGAAAATACACCAGTCATTTGGACATTATCCGAACCTTATGGTGCAAGTGATTGGTGGCCCTGCAAAAACGACTTGAAAGATAAAATTGATTCTACTGATATTTATGTAACTACTCCAATGAATAATTTAGCGGCTAGCAATGGAAAACTAATGAGTATAGATACTGTTGGGAATCAATTGGTTCATCATTGGCGACATAGATATCCTATTGCTAGTTATTTGGTTGCAATAGGAGTAACCAATTACGAAAGTTACTCCAATTACTTGTACGAAGGAAAAGATACTCTTGAGATTTTAAACTACGTTTACCCAGAGAGCTTGGCTGATGCAAAAATTGGCACTGCCGAAACGGCAAGTATGATACATTTGTATGATTCATTGTTTGTAAAATATGGATTTTTTGATGAAAAATATGGGCATGCAGAGTTCGGTTGGGGCGGTGGAATGGAACATCAAACCATGAGTTTTGTCACAAGTTTTGGTTTTGAACTAACTGCACATGAATTAGCTCATCAGTGGTTTGGCGATATGGTAACATGCAAAAGTTGGGAGGATATATGGCTAAATGAAGGTTTTGCCACCTATTTATCAGGTTTATGTTATGAGCATTTGCTAAATGGAATATATTGGATTCCGTTCAAAAGAGGGAATATCAATAGAGTAACAAGTCAGCCAGGAGGGTCAGTAAAATGTACGGATACTACAAATGTAAACAGAATATTTGATGGAAGATTAAGTTATAGTAAAGGAGCGATGATTTTACATCAATTAAGATGGATTTTGGGAGATGATGTTTTTTTTAGTGCTTTGAAAAACTATTTGAATGATCCTTTATTGAAATATAATTTTGCGAGAACTAATGATTTGGTACGTCATTTTGAGGCAGTATCAGGCAAAGATCTTAAATGGTATTTTAAAGATTGGTATGAAGGAGAAGGTTATCCATCATATTCAATACATTGGCAGAATATAAATAATGGAGTAACCATTCAAGTCAATCAAAGCCAATCGCATCCATCTGTCAGTTTTTTCAAGATGATTTTACCAATAAAAGTTTTTCAAAATGGAAAAGATACTTTATTGAGATTAAATTTGGAACAAAACAATCAAATTTTTACAATTAATATCAATCCTATAGACAGTTTGCAATTCGATCCTGATTATTGGTTAATCTCACAGAACAATATTTTGACTTCTAATGAATTTGTAAAATTTGATGACAATTTGAAAGTATTTCCTAATCCATTCAAGAACAATATTGAATTCAAATCAATACAAGATGAATTGCAAAGTATTAGTATTTATAATGATTTAGGGCAATTGCTAAAGAATATTCAAAAAATTAATCAGCATGAATATTTGTTAAATTTAGAAAATTTTGCAATAGGAACATATTCAATAAAATGTGTCACAAAAAATAAAGTATATTTCGATAAAATATTGAAAATCAACTAATTAAATAGTTGATTTATTGAAATATGTTTCGTGCTACTTTTTTAGTTAAAATTGAAATAAAATATTGGATTATTGAAATTAGCGATATAAAATTTTCTTATTTATAACTTTTTAAATATTAGCTAAATCTTTTATTTTTATTTTTTTTAAAAAAAATTAATAAATAATTCTTTTTTTTGAAATGTGAATTTTATCTTTGCTCCAGAAATTACAAAAACCAAGTATAAGATAGTAAAATAAAATAGATTGTATTCCCGTTCATATCCAAACTTTCTTGCTGAATATACGGCTTTTCGACCTTGAAAATGTAAAACAAGACTTAAATCGTTAGAACGATTTTTTACACTTTACCCTTGTAAATTGACTTAACCCTTTACTGTATTAATTGAAAAAAAAGTAATTGTAATGATTAAGAATAAGATTATTTTGAGTATATTGTTTTGTGTTGGCTTTCTTTTATCAGCGAATGATGGTATCGCTACGATTCCACCTTTAGCACCACCAAGTTCTCCAACTTATCTTGATTTTAGTTTTCTACGTCAAGATGTAGTGAAATTCGCTAAAGAATGGGTGGGTTCTAGATATAGAAGTGGTAGCAGAAGACCTGAGGTTGGTTTTGATTGCTCTGGATTTACTAGTTTTGTAATGAAAAAGTTTAATATCAAAATAGCACAATCTTCAAATGCTCAAATTAATGATGGCGAAGCGATTAGTTTAGAAATGACTAGACCTGGCGATTTATTGTTTTTCGGTTATAGAGGTCATGTTCATCACGTAGCAATGGTAGTTTCTAATGATGAAAATGGAATAATCATAGTGCATTCTACTTCTTCAAGAGGTGTAGTTGTTGAAAATGTGAACGAATCTTCTTATTGGACTAGTAAATTAATATGTGCTAGAAACATTATTGATGGAAAAGCATATGATCAACTTACTCCTGAGTCACCAAGTGATGCATCAAACTAAGAGATTTTTAATATAATCAAGAAAGAGCTTGCAAATCAACTTTGTAAGCTCTTTTTTTATACTTTATATACACATTGTTATTTTCAAGAAATTATTACTATCTTTGCGGCGTTTTTCAAAATAACAATAAAATAATTAATATAAATGGCATCTACATCTGATATTAGAAACGGATTATGTATGGAATATAATAACGACATCTACACAGTTGTCGAATTTCAGCACGTAAAACCTGGTAAAGGAGCTGCTTTCGTTAGAACAAAATTGAAAAGTGTAACTACTGGTAGAGTTTTGGATAATACATTCCCTTCTGGACACAAAATCAATGAAGTAAGAGTGGAAAGAAGAAAGTTCCAATATCTATATGAAGACGAAACGGGTTTCAATTTCATGGATAACGAAACATACGAACAAATCGCTATCAACAAGAATATGATTGAGAATTCAAAATTCTTGAAAGAAGGAATGGAATGCGAAATTTTATTTCATGCTGAAAAAGAAATTCCATTAACAGTTGATATTCCACAACATCTTATTGCAACTATCACTTATACAGAACCTGGATTAAAAGGTGATACTGCTACTAATGCAATGAAAAACGCTACAATAGAGTCTGGAGCTGAGATTAGAGTTCCATTGTTTATCAATCAAGGCGATGTAGTAAAAATCGATACTTCCACTGGAGCATACATTGAAAGAGTAAAGCAATAATTATATAAAAGTTTTAGCTTAAAAAAGTCATCTATTGCAACAAATTAATTACATTTGCTCTGTTATAGATGATTTTTATTTTATAGAAACTACTTAATCTTTTGGCGGATGAATTATAAAGAAATACAAGAATTGTTGAAAATGATCAACCGATCTGATATTACTGAATTTAAGATCAAGGAAGGTGATTTTTCATTATCTATTAAAGCAAATAGAGGTTTAGATAATCCTGTTATTGTGCAACAAGTGCAAACTGCACAACCTGTTCAGGTGCCAATAGTTGCACCTCCAACTATTTCTGCTCCAGTAGTTTCAGCTCCTACTGAAGCTTCACCAAAAGCAAATGAGGCTGAAGTAAAATCTACTGATGCAGATTTGATAACCATCAAATCGCCAATTGTAGGTACATTTTATCGTTCTGCATCGCCTGATAAGCCACCTTTCATTAAGATAGGTGATACGATCAAGCAAGGGCAGGTGGTTTGTATCGTTGAAGCCATGAAATTATTCAATGAAATCGAATCAGATGTTTCGGGTAAAGTGGTGAAAATCATGACGGAAGATGCTTCACCAGTTGAATATGATCAAGTTCTTTTCTTAATTGACCCAAAAGGTTAATGATCGTTTCAAAAATTACTTCATAAAGAAAATGAAGTAAAAATTGATTCATTAAACTAAAATTATATGTTTAATAAAATATTAATTGCCAATAGGGGAGAAATAGCATTAAGAGTAATTCGAACTTGCAAAGAAATGGGAATTAAGTCTGTTGCAGTATATTCTACAGCCGATAAAGATAGCCTACATGTACGATTTGCAGATGAAGCAGTTTGTATCGGACCTCCAAAGTCAAGCGAATCCTATTTGAATGTATCTAGAATAATGGCTGCAGTTGAAATCACTAATGCAGATGCCATTCATCCAGGATACGGTTTTTTAGCTGAAAATGCTGATTTTTGTGAAGTTTGCACAGATTATGGTATCAAATTCATTGGTCCTACTCCTAGCCAGATTCGCAAAATGGGCGATAAAATTTCTGCTAAAGAAACGATGATCAAAGCTGGTGTTCCAGTGGTGCCCGGATCTGATGGATTAGTTAAAGACTTAAAACATGGATTGAAAGTTGCTCGAGAAATTGGCTTTCCCGTAATCATCAAAGCTACTGCTGGTGGTGGCGGAAAAGGTATGAGAGTTGTGTGGGATGAAAAGGATTTCGAGAGCAATCTGGATATGGCTCGTAAAGAAGCCAAAGCATCTTTTAGTAACGATGGGGTTTATGTAGAGAAATTTATTGAAGAACCTCGCCATATTGAAATACAGATTGCTGGAGATCAGTTTGGAACTGTAGCACATTTATCAGAAAGAGATTGCTCAATTCAGAGAAGACATCAAAAACTTGTCGAGGAATCTCCTTCGCCTTTCATGACCGATGAATTAAGGCAAAGAATGGGTGATGCGGCTATCAAAGCAGGGAAAGCAATCAATTATGAAGGTGTAGGTACAGTAGAATTTCTAGTGGATAAGTATCGAAACTTTTATTTCATGGAAATGAATACTCGAATTCAAGTAGAACATACTGTTACTGAAGAAGTTATAGATTATGATTTGATAAAGGAGCAAATCAAAATTGCTGCAGGCATTCCAATATCTGGTGCAAATTATGTTCCAGAGCTTTATGCGATGGAGTGTAGAATAAATGCTGAAGATCCATATAATGATTTCAGACCGTGTCCAGGAAAAATTACTTCTTTTCATAGCCCAAAAGGTCATGGTGTTCGGGTGGATACTCATGCCTATGCAGGATATTCTGTTCCACCATTCTATGATTCTATGATTGCAAAATTAATTTGTAAGGCAAGGACAAGAGAAGAGTGTATAGCAAAAATGGAAAGAGCATTAGATGAATTTGTTGTGGAAGGCATCAAAACTACCATTCCATTCCATCAAAAGCTCATGAAAAATGAAGATTTCAGAAAAGGAAATTTCAATACAAGCTTTTTAAATACTTGGGATTGGACTAAAGATTAATTTTTTTTATTGATTATAAAAAAAAGCTCCGTAGGAATTAAATCTTACGGAGCTTTTAAGTTTATTTCTATTATTTATTCAATATCAGTCTTCCCCCAAATTGTTGATTATCAACAGTAATGGACATCCAATAAGTTCCAGAAGCCAAAGCCTCTAAATTGAGATTGTATTTTCCTGCAACTGTTTCGCCTACAATTCTTTGTTCTAATTTTCCAGTCAAATCCATTATATCAATTCTGATTTCAGATTGATTCTGTTTTAATAATTCGATAGTAATTAGTCCATTAGTTGGGTTTGGATATGCTTTAAATGTTTCATTTTCAATATCAAAGTTTGCTACTTTCATCTTCACTTCATAACAGAACAATCTTTTACAACCATTATTATCAGTAATAGTGCAACAGTATGTTCCTGAACTTAAATTGCCAATTTCATTTGATGTTGACCCATTGAACCATTTGTAAGTATATGGTGCTTTACCACCAGATGCATCTATTTTAATGCTTCCATCATTCTGACCTTGATTGGCATCAACAATGATTGCTGTTGTTTTAATTGTGTCAGGAAATGCACCTGGATCATAATTTATTATAGTATCGCAACCTCCAGCATCAGTTATTGAAATACTAAATGGTCCAAAAGGAATTTTAGATTGATCAGTAATACCATCAGACCATTTTACAGAATAAGGGTCTGTTCCACCTTGAATTGTCAATCCTGCATCAATAAATTTTGAATCATAATAACACAAAGGCAAACTATTGATTTTCAGCGAACTACTTAAATCTCGTCGGTCATTTATAGAAATAATATTCGTGGTTGCATAACAACCAGTTCTTTCACTTTTTGCATTTAGAACAAAAATACCTGCAGTATCTGACTTTATTATTGAATCATTTGAAATTTCAATTCCATCTAATAACCACGAATACAATGTAGGCATATCTGATTTCATCACAATACTTCCTTCATTATTCAAACAATTGATATCTGTTTTTGTATAAGACAATTTTGGTTCAGATTTGTCATAACTAATTAAAGCAGAGGCTGTTGCAGAACACTCATTCGAGTTTGTAACAACTACTGTATATGTGCCTGGTCCGTCTGATAACGGATTTTGGAAACTACTTTTGAAACCATTAGGTCCAGTCCATGCAAAATCATTGCTATTTCCAAAATTATTAACAATCAATTTCACATTGTTATCATAACAAGTTATGGTGTCATTATTCACTGTTAAATCGGATAAACTATTGTCTTTTGTTACTGTTATGGAAGTATCACCAACACAATTATCTACATTTGTAACAGTTACTGAATAAACGCCACCGTCTTCAATTGTTATGGAATTGTTTGTAGAATTATTACTCCACAAAATATTTTTGTAAACACTTCCCCCAACTGTTAATGTTAAAGTTTTTCCATTACAGACTATATTTTTGCCTGTAATGATTGGAGTAGGAAGAGTAGGATTAGCAACATTTGTCGTATAACTAGCTTTGCATCCATTCGGCGCTGTCGCTGTCACTGTATATGTACCAGAAGTATTTACGAATATATTAGCACTATCAGAAGAAAAATTATTTGGACCCGACCAACTAAAAGTTGAATTAGGTGCATTTGATATTGCTATTAAATTTGCTAACCCATTAACGCAGCTTATTGTTGGCGAATTTGCAGTAACAACTGGTACATTTGCATCAGTTGAAACTATTGCTGTATCTTGAGAAATACAACCTGTTGCATTTTTAGTAACCGATAAAGTATAAACTCCAGGATTATTAACTGTTGGGTTTTGCAAATTTGAGGTAAAACCATTAGGACCTGTCCAACTGTAAGTAACATCATTTGTATCTGACGACCCTGTAATTTGTGTAGCATTTTGTGAGCAAGTTAAAATATTTCCAGTAGCTATAGCACTTGCTGTTGATAAGTCGTTATTGACTACTATGGATGAAGATGAAGTACAACCATTATTATTATCAGTCACTAAAACGGTATAGCTTCCTACTTTATCAACTATAGGATTTTTTTGATTTTGATTGTTTGTATTAATTCCAGGACCAGTCCAAAAATATGTTGCATTTGGTGCTGTTGATGTTAATATTATTTGAGTAGCGGTCTGGCTACAAGTAATTGTTCCAGTAGTAAGTGCATTAGATGGAGGTGTTACATTCAATAACACAGCTGTTGAAGCATTGGATGTGCAACCCGAATTAGAATTTGTAACAACTACATTATAGTTCCCCTCTAGGAAAACCATAGGATTTTTTTGGTTTTTATTTGAATTATTAATTCCAGGTCCACTCCATAAATAAATTGGATTTGTTGCATCTGAATTAACGTTTAATATAGCAGAATTATCAATACAATTAATTGTATCTCCTATTGCTATTGCTGTTGGTTTGGAGGTATCAACCTGAACATTTGTTGACCCAGTGCTTTTGCAACCATTTGAAATAGAAGTAATTGTCACATGATAATCACCACCAGATAAAACTGTTGGGTTCTTTTTGTTGAAATTAGAATTATTTATTCCTGATCCTATCCAAAAATAAGTTAGAGTAGTAGAATTAGAATTTGCTGTTATTGTTGCTGATGGCTTAATACAGTTAATAGAGTCACCGATTGTCGTTAAATTAGGTGCTATTGAGTCTTTTGCAACTAATGAGCTATCATTCTTAATACAACCATTTTTAGTATCTGTAATGGTAATATAATACTCACCAACTTTTTTTACTGTTGGGTTTTTCTTGTCAAAATTCAATGAATCTATTCCTGGACCACTCCAAAAGTAGGTCAGATTATTATTTGATGAATTTGCAGTTATTGTTGCAAGAGTATCTTTGCAACTTATCGTATCTCCTACAGTTGTAAGTGATGGTTTTTGGGTGTTTGTATTAAGTACAACAGATTTTGTACTAGTACAACTATTTACAGTATTCGTCACAGTTACAGTATATGTTCCTCCTAATGTTACTGTTGGATTTTGTTGATTTTCATTGTTAGGAGTAATTCCTGGACCTGACCACTTATAATTTGCAGTGGTAGGATTGGATGTTGATTGTAATTGTGCTGTAAGTTTTTTGCAAGATAGAGTATCATTTGTAGTTGCAGTAATGGTAGGTGGATTAATATTTGTTGTTATAGTTATAGTTCGAGTTGATTTACAATTATTACCATCAGTAACAGTTACAGTATTTGCTCCAGAAGGTAAATCAGTGCCAGTTGGAGTGGTTTGTCCATTGGGCCATTGATAACTAAAATTTCCAGCACCACCACTTGCAGCAATTGTAGCTGAACCAGTAGAGTTAACACAAGAAATATTTGTCTGACTCGTTACTGAAATAGAAATTGCAGTTGGTTGAGTAATAGCAATCGAACCACCTATTGTATTATTAACAGCATCCTTAACTGTAACTGAATAACTTCCTGCTGCCAAACCAGTAATCGTTGAAGTAGTTTTGCCATTGCTCCAGATGTAAGTATATGGCGAAGTTCCTCCTGATGGAGTTGCAGTTGCAGTACCATCATTTGCACCGAAACAGGTTAAATCTGTCTTTGTTACACTAACAGTTAATGGTGAAACTACTGATAATGTAGTTGTTGCTTCTGCCAAAAAAGTATTATCACCACTTGTGGATCCATTTCCATTTGCAATCAATCCAGCAACATACATCGTAATAGTTGCACCATTGCTACCAACGGGTGCTTTCCAAGTGCTTGTCCAAGTAATTGTATTGCCAGTAAAGCTTGGTGCACTGCTTTGGCGAACGTAAGTTCGACCTCCAGTAGTAGTTTGGCTCTGACCGCTACCTACCGTCCAAGATCCAGCAGATGCATTTGAGCCGTCAAATAATGAAGTGATTTCGAAACCACCTTTAGACCCAGAGCCAGATTTAGTTAATGTGATTGTGATTGGATAAGAAGTATTTGGGGTGACAGTAGTTGGCAAACCACTAATTGCAACAGAACCTGTTAATGTGCCTGGATTATGGCAACTTGCACAGGTACCTTCACTTGGAGCTCCGGTATAACCACCAGGAGGGTTACTTGGGTTGTACCCCATAATCATAATAACAGAGGCAATCAGAGTGAAAACTTTGAAATAATTTTTGTAAAATAAATTCATAACTAATGCATTGAAAAATGTGTTAAAACAATTGTTTCAAATGTATTGAAAATATCAATAGTTATCAAATAATTTACAACTGAATTAGAAATAAATTATATTAAAAAAGGAAATTTAATATTTAAATTATTAATAGTAATTATTCATTATATAAAACTTATTTTTCTCTAAAAAAAATAGAGATAGGCACACCAGTAAAATCAAAATGCTTTCTTATTTGATTCTCTAAAAAATTACGATAATCATCCCTCAAATATTTAGGATGATTACAGAAAAATGCAAATGCAGGATAAGCCAAAGGTAATTGAGTCACATACTTAATTTTTATAAAATGGGCTCTATATGCAGGTGGAGGAGTTTTTTCTATAACATCGAGCATTATTTCATTTAACTGAGAAGTTTTTATTTTTCTGTTTCGATTATGATAAACTTCCATTGCCGACTCCATTGCTTGAAAAATTCTTTGTTTTTCCAAAGCTGATACGAAAATTACGGGTACATCATTAAATGGAGAAAGTCGCTCTCTTATTTCTTTCTCCATGTCTCTTGCAGTATTAGTAGATTTTTCTACCAAATCCCACTTGTTGACTAATATAACAATGCCTTTATTTCTTTTTTGCACCACCCTAAAAAGGCTTAAATCCTGAGATTCAATTCCTGTAGTGGCATCAATCATCAAAAGGCACACATCAGATTCGTCTATTGCATTGATTGCTCTCATAACAGAATAAAATTCTAAATTTTCATGAACTTTACTCTTTTTTCTAATTCCTGCAGTATCAATTAATGTAAATTCTAAACCAAATTTATTGTAATGTGAATGTATTGAGTCTCTTGTGGTGCCAGCTATATCAGTTACAATATTTCTTTCTTTTCCTAAAAGTGCATTTGTGATGGACGACTTTCCTACATTTGGTTGACCAATAATTGCAAATCTAGGCAAATCACTTTCTTCAATCTCTTCCTCTTCAATTGTTTCAGCTATGGCATCCAAAAGTTCTCCATTACCACTACCTGACATGGCAGATAAAAAGAACAGATTCTCAAATCCTAAGCTCCAAAACTCATTTGCTTCTAAGAGTCTTTTTCCATTATCCACTTTGTTTACAACTAAAAATATAGGCTTTTTGCATTTTCTTAATAATGCAGCTACTTCCTCATCTAAATCAGTAATTCCAGTTTCAACATCAACCACAAAAACTATAACTGAAGCCTCTTCAATTGCAATTTCTACTTGATCTCTTATTGCTGCTTCGAATACATCATCAGAATGCTCAACAAACCCACCAGTATCTATGACTGAGAATTTTTTTCCATTCCAATCGGAAGTGCCATATATTCTATCCCTAGTCACTCCGCTAATATTATCAACTATTGCCTCTCTACCACCGACTAATCTATTATAAAGTGTTGATTTTCCAACATTTGGTCTTCCGACTATTGCTACTATATTTCCCATAAATGATGGTTAAATATGATTTTCAGATAAAACGAAAAGCATATACTGACTTCTACGAACAGTATATGCTTTCAAAAAAAAAAATAAAAATATAATAAGCTAAATCTTATTTTGCTAATTGATGAACATGGTGCATCAATTTACTTTTTAGATTAGAAGCTTTATTTTTATGAATATTATTTACTTTTGCTAATCTATCAATCATGCTGATTACCTTTGGTAAAAAGACTTGAGCTTCACTAGCTACTGTGATAGATCTTAAAGTTTTTATAGCTGTACGGGTCGTTTTTTTGTAATAACGATTTTTTAAACGACGCTTTGTGTTTTGTCTAATTCTTTTTAATGCTGATTTATGGTGTGCCATAATTTTGCTAAATTTACTTATTTCTTTATGAGGGTGCAAATATACTTCCTTTTCAAATATTTCAAAGCATATTTTCAAATATTTTTTTCATATATGCGAAGTGGTTTTAATATGTTTTAGTATTTTCTAAAGGCATTCCATAGTTTTTTTATAATTTTACCTAAATCGTATTAAAAAACTCCATAATATTTCTAACTTGCATTCTTATTTATAATGTATTGATTATTAATGCTAAACCGATCTACATTAATCTTATCGCTTGCTGCTATTCTTCTTATTGCATTTTCTAGAATGTGGCTACAACCATTTAGTGCTAACCAACAATTGCCTAAGTGGGCTAATATATTAAGTAATCATATTGAAAATCAGGAAAATAGATTAGAGAAAATATGGTCAAATAATGATTGGTGGCTTCACGAACCATTGGATACTATTGCTAAGAAATGTAGTAAAGGTGAGCTTGACTCTGAATATTTTGCGCCTTACTCCATTCATTTATTTCAAAATGACACTTTGGCTTTTTGGACAAAAAAACCATTACTTAGCAATTACCAAGAAAACGATTTGTTTAGTAAGCTGGATGTTGATAAAAAAAGCTTAAAAATTAATATTGATGGAAATGAAAGTAGGAAAATTATCGCTTTTCTTCCAATATTTCCACAAAATAACGATCTGGTCGAAAAAGGAATAAGAATTGATACGGTTCGAACTCAATATCCTATTAAAAACAGGTCAAAACAAACAATTGCTTATATTTCAGCTAATTATAAATATTTAGCCCCATCTATTAACATAGTTGGTTCAATATTATTAGCATTATTGGGATATATTTTATTGGCAATTCTGATTCATAGAATTTCAGTTTGGCTATTAGAAATGAAAAAACCTATTTTGGGAGCTGCATTTTTTTTGGTATCTATATTTTCAATTCGTGTCCTTACATTATATTTTAATGTTGCCGAATTGTGGGAGATGCACCCAATTTTCAATAGAGAATTATTTAATAATCAACCATTTTTGAGTCAATCTCTCGGAGACTTATTATTGAACTCAGTTTTGCTATTGTGGGTAATGTCCTTTTTTTATAGATATTTTAAATTGAGTTCCTATCAGCATGTTCCTCTATTTGCAAAATATTTATTGACGACGGTATATTATTTGTCGATGTCGGTAGGTACTTTGATGGTAGCAGGAGTATTCAAAAGTTTGGTGCTAAAGACTGGGTTGGTATTTGATTTTGATAATATTTTCAATTTAGATCGATATAGTATTTTGGCAATTCTCGGAGTATCATTTTTCCTATTGTCTTTCTTTTTGTTTAGTCATAGAATAATGCTCAGTATTCATCAATCTGGATTGAATTCAGTGGAAAGGTTGATTCCATTAATTGTATCTCTTGCTCTCACAGTGCCTATTATTAATTATATGAATCTGAATTTGCCAATTGTTTTATTGCTTTTGGTGGCATTTATTTTTATAGAAATGTTAGATTATTTTTCAGATTCTAGCATTACGACAATGGCTTGGATCGTTGTGTGGCTCATTGCATTTTCGCTATTTACATCACTTCTATTATATAAATATAATACAGACAAAGAGTGGGAAAATAGAAGAGCAATAGCGGAGAAAATAGTAACTCCAAGAGACCCATTTGTAGAGAAATATTTATTGGAATGCAGACAAAAATTAGATAACGATCCATCATTATTGTCTTTATTGAATGCACCTGCATTATTCAGAACAAATTTAGTAGAGCTAAAGGAAAACATAAATAATATTATAAATTTCAAACACCCTTCAGGATTATTAGAATTAACTCCTTTTGCATATAACGCTTCTAATCAATCTAATGTGATTGATCAAAGATTAGCTTTAAAGGATATTTATTCATTATTATCTAATTATGATACTTTAGAAAATGGATTGTTTTTAGGTAGAGATAGCTATGGAAAGATTAACTATTTTATTCAAATACCTACTAAAAATATTTGGTTACAGGCATTTTATAATGAATATAATTTGCAGAAGGCAAATCAATATCCGTTAGATGTAACCTTATTTTATGATAGAAACCCAATTTATCAAAGCAATCTGAACCAAGATATTCTGCTACCTAAAGAATTGCCAAGCAAAAATAATTTCAAAGAAATTATTCAAAATAACAAATCAGATCTTTTCTATCTATACCACGACAATCACACACTGGTAAAAATTTCAAAACCTTATGGTGGATTAATTAAGCCACTATCTTTATTCTCTTATTTGTTTAGTTTCTTTGTGATCCTTACTATTATTTTATTGTTATTCAATGTTTTGCTTGGGATTTGGCCCGAGGGCTATCAATGGATTTTCCCCCAAAAATCTTCATTAAGGAATCGAATTCAATTATCTGTAATAGTTTTAATAATTATATCATTTTTGGCAATAGGGTTAGTAACAGTTATTTATTTTAAGAAAACATCTAGTCAATATAAAAATGAAAGGATAGAAAAAATTGTATCTGCATTTCAATTACATTTAGAAAGCACTTTAAAAACTGTTGATAGAGACTCATTTTCCAATGTAATTGGCAATAGCCTTAATGCACTTGGTGGTATCTACAACAATCAATGGAGCTTTTATGACGATAGAGGAAATACGATATTAAATAGTGACAACTCCTATAATAGTAAAATGGATGGTTTTGCATATTTCAAAATGCACCAACAACAATATCAAAGATGGTCGCAAAAAGAGAATATAGCTGAAACTGCGATTTATACAGCTATAAAATCTCCAGTGATTAGCGAGAATAAAGGATATATAAGGATACCATATTACGAAAAAGAAGGTAGGATTCAGAGCGATGTTTCTGATTTTATTGGAGCATTGTTGAATGTATATGTCTTTTTATTATTAATAGCAGTGCCAATTGCTATTGCAGTTGCAAATTCTATAACAAACCCACTAGCTGTTATAGGCGAAAAATTGAAAGAATTCAAATTGGGTACTAATCACGAGCCGCTAGAATGGAAAAGTAAAGACGAATTGGGTGATCTGATTTTGGAATATAATAAAATGATTGAGCAAGTAGAGGAAAGTGCAAAATTATTAGCCGAATCCGAACGGGAAGGAGCATGGCGAGATATGGCTAGGCAAGTAGCTCATGAAATCAAGAACCCATTGACACCAATGAAATTGAACATACAATATTTGCTTCATGCTTTCCAATCCGATCCTGATAATATTGCGCCATTGTTACAAAGAGTATCTAAAACGATGATCGAGCAAATTGATAGTTTGTCATTAATTGCTTCTGAATTTTCAAATTTTGCAAATATTAGTAGGGCAGAGCCTATAGTGTTTTCATTAACAGATATGTCAAAATCTATCCACGATCTATTCAAAGATCATGAGGAGTATTCGATAGATTTATTTCAAATGACAGATGATAAATTAGATGTGTATGCAGATAAAAATCAGATAATGAGGGTGTTGACTAATTTGGTGAAAAATGCTATACAATCCATTCCTCCAGATAGAAAAGGGAAAATCAGATTGTATGTCTATAAAAAAGACACCCATGCTGTTATAAAAATTAGCGATAATGGAATTGGAATTCCAGATGATCTTAAAGATAAAATCTTCAAACCCTATTTTACTACCAAAGGTGCAGGAACTGGGCTTGGTTTAGTTATATCCAAAAATATTATCGAAGCAGCTCACGGTACAATTCAATTCGAAACTGAAGCGGATAAAGGAACAGATTTCTATGTCGAATTACCTTTAATAGATGATAGTGAAGAAAATAATAATAATAAGTTGATAAACTAATAGGTGTCAAAATCTATAGTTACTTCTGCTGATATTGGATGTGATTGGCAGGTAAGTACATATCCATTTTCTACTTCATCTGGGTCAAGACCATAATTCATATCCATTTTCACCTCACCATGTGTTACTTTTGCCTTGCAGGTACAACATACTCCTCCCTTGCAAGCAAATGGCAAGTCAGCACCATGTTTCATTGCAGCATCTAAGATACTTTCTGCATTAGATCGAAGGTCGAATTCAATAGAATTATCATCTAATATAATTGTAACTTTAGCATTTATTGGAAGATTTGGATCTGAATTTTCATCTGTAGGATTAAGCGTTTTAAATGCTTCAGTTGGTGTGGTAAATAATTCGAAATGGATTTTATTTTTATCTACGCCTAAATTTTCAAGTTGCTTGCTTATTTGGATGATCATTTCTTCTGGTCCGCACAAGAAAAATCCGTCCGTATTGTTTTTATCAAAATGATTTATGGATAATTCTTGACTTTTTTCTGCATTCAATCTACCATTAAGTAGCTCATTATTTTGTTTTTCCCTACTAAATAAATAATAGATTTTCAGCCTATTAGAATATAGCTGTTCTAGTTTTATAAGACTTTCTTTAAATATAATCGAATTCGAATGTTTATTGCCGTAAAAAAGAGTAAACGTACTTTCTTGATTTGATTTTAAAACTGTTTTAATAAAAGATAATATTGGAGTAATTCCGCTACCTGAAGCAAAAGCAACAATATTCAATTTAGTGTTTATATCATCTTTTATTACAAAACTACCCATTGGTGGCATCACTTCAATGGTATCTCCTGGCTTAATTTCTCCATTTGCAAACGTGGAGAATAGTCCATTATCAATTTTCTTCACTGCTACTTTCCATTCATTATCCAATGGACTAGAGCAAAGTGAATATGATCTTCTAATATCTTTATTTTCGAATAATTTTCTAAATGTAAGATACTGTCCAGCTTGATATTTAAAAACAGATTTTAAATTTTCTGGCATATTCAAGGTCAGACAAACACAGTCTTCTGTTTCTCTTTCAATGTTTTTGATCGTAAGGGAATAAAACTTGGACATAAAAAATCTTAAAAACTAAAAATAAAACCTAAACTTGGCAAAACAGGCAATTGATCAACTCTCTTGTAGCTAACTCTATCAAAATAGAAAATATTCTTGCGATTATAAGCATTAGTCACACTTGCCACAATTTCTAATTTAGAATATTTAGAAAACTCAAATTTTTTCTTTAAGGATAAATCTAATCGATGATAATATGGTAATCTTCCAGTATTTCTTTGATCTGCATAGATTATTCCTAACGATCCATTTGATGTTGGAATACTAGTATTAATTCCATTCGTCAAATTATTTCTATCAAAAAATCCTTGTGTCAAAGTAAATGGAAATCCAGATCCCATGTTCCATCTTGCACTAAACTCCCAACTCTGTTTTTTGCCAAAATTATAAGTACCTAAAAGATTGATATTGTGTCTTCTATCAAAATTAGTTGCATACACTTGAAAGCCATCATCTCTTCTTACATATCCAAATGAATAGGTAGCCCACAAGTATATTTTCTTAATGTCATATTTTAAAGTAAAATCTATACCATAAGAATTTCCTGTTTCAGTTGAATAGTTTGGATCTGTTGTATTTAATTTATTTCGATTTACACCTATTAATTGATTAAATCTTTTATAATAAGTTTCTACATTTAATTCTAAATTTTCAGCCAAATCTATTTCAGCTCCACCAATTGCATGCATAGATTTTTGCAAACGAGTTGTTGCTTTTGATTGGCTATTGCCTGGTTTATACAATCCCTCTTCAGGTCCTGATAAAAATCCAACAAATAAATTAACAATATCTTGTTCGCTAACTGTTGATATAAGATTTTGAGAATATAGCCCAGCAGCGAATTTGAATCTCAGCCAATCATTTGCATTTAATTTTGCTCCAATTCTTGGCTCAAATACAGGTTCACTTAAAGAAACATAATATTGAACTCTCAGACTTGGTTCTATCACCAAAGCCCCTAATTTGCGTTTCAATTTTACATAAGCTGCAAGTTCAAGGGTATTGTCGTTTTGAGAAAAAGTATAACCTAAGTAATTTCTAAATTTGAAGTCTGTTGTAAATCCATTTACATCAAATCCAAATTTATTTTCATTTCCTTTATTACCATAATTTGTGAAATTTAATCCTAAGTTATAACCTCCAATTCCACTTGTTCTTGGCTCATTTGTTCCTTCCTGAAGGCTTACTCCATATTTTGAATAATTGACATAACCACCTATAACTGAATTAGATGAAGGAGGAATGATGAAAAAATTGGTTCCTCCACCATATTGATTCCATTGAAGATTGGCAATACTACTATAAGTTACATTGTCCGTATGATTAAATCCAAAAAAATTGAATTTACTACCATTCCCTGTTTCAAATGACATTTTTCCATAAACATCAGTAAAATTAAATGGAAGACCATTGCCATTATTTGCATAAGAATATAATGATTTTGATGTCTGATCTAGATAAGCTTTTTTAGCAGTGAAAATAAAAGAAGAACTACCAGAGCCATCATCTTTTTGTTTTGATAATGGTCCTTCAATTAATATTTTCGATAAAAATGGGTTCGCTGCTATAGTTCCACCTAGTTTCTTTTTATTTCCTTCTCGAGTCTTAATATCAACAATTGCCGATATTCTTCCTCCATATTCGGCATTGAATGCACCTGTCAAAACATCCACATTCCGCACTATTTCTGTTTCGAATACTGAAAAGAAACCAATGGAGTGAAACGGATTATAGATTGTCATACCGTCCATCAATATTCTGGTCTGCACAGGCGAACCTCCTCTGATATATATCTGACCACCTTGGTCTCCTGTTGATATAATACCTGGCAAAACTGGCAAGTATTGAGCAATATCGGCTTCTCCAGCAATGGACGGAAGGGCTTTAATTTGTTTTGGTGTGATATTTACTTTTGAAATTTGTACATCAGATCTAGCTTTTTCTTTTCGAGCTGTGATTTCTATATTATTCAGATTGATAGAACTTTCACTCAAATAAAACTTATGAAAAACAATATTATTTTTAATGGTCACTTCAATACTATCACTATCATAACCTATGATGCTTGCTACTACTGTATGATTACCGTTAGGAATTTTAGCGATGGTAAAAAAACCAGCATCGTCTGAGTTGATACCAATTTGTGTTCCAGAAATATATATATTAGCAAAGGCTATCGGTTGTCCAGTATTTTTATCGAAAACATTCCCTCTAACCGTTCCTGATTGGCTATATCCTATAATTACATAAAATAATACTATAATAGCAGTAAGAAATTGCTTCATTTCTAGATTTTTATTATTTATTCATATCTAACAAGTTGGCAAAGATAGAAAATCTTATTTAATTGTTTACTTAGATTTAATTGTTGTAAATGAATATATTTTAAATTATTCTAGAAAATTAACATATAGAATTAAAATTTAATATTTATAAATCTCCTAATAATGGTCGTATGATAATATCTTCTACTACTGCATTTTCAGAAATGTTATGACTCATCCATACAATTTTAGCAATATCAGATGAATCCATTAATCTATGTTTTGGCAAATCGACACCTACCCAAGAATCTGACCAAGTAGCACCAGGTAATATTGAGGTCACTCTAATATTTTTTGATTTTAATTCTTCTCTAATTACTTTGGAAAAGCCCAAAAGTGCAAATTTAGATATAGAATATGATCCGCCATTTGGGTAAGCTATTTTACTTGCAATAGAGCAAATATTAATAATATGACCTTTTTTAGCTTCAATCATTACTGGTAATATACTTTTTGTGAGGTAGTATGCACTATATAAATTGGTATTAATCATGGTTTCCAATGTGCCATCTGCTTCATCTGCTATAGCTCCGCCAATATACACCCCAGCATTATTGATAACAAGGTCAATTTGATTCCATTGTTCTCGAATGAAATTTGCAAAATCAATCGTTTCATTTTTTTTTGATAAATCTGTTGGTTTAAAGATAACTTTTGTATGATATTTTTGCTCGATCTCATTGGCAACCCGTTTTAGTTCATCAGCTTTTCTGCTACAAATCGCTAAATCATAGCCATTTGCTGCAAAAATATTTGCTATTGCTAACCCAATTCCTTTGGTCGCACCTGTGATAATTGCTCTCATATATTTAGAAATGATTATTAATAAAATAAAAAAAGCTTGTGACTTTTCACAAGCTCCGCAAAAAAACGAATTTTACGATCCTTTAACCAAAACTTACACACATAATATAAAAATACAAATATAGTGCCAAAGATAATAAATTTTTATAATATGTTATAAATTGATTAAAAAAAAATTAAATATTATTAAAATATTATATATTAACTTAAAAACTTGGAATTCTATAAAATTAATATGGGCAAATGTAATACACATTATTTAATTTTCATATATGTAATTCTTTTTTTTTCTTAAAATTAAAAAAAAAGTGGCAGCATTCCTTAGAACGCCACCACCATTTCGAAACTCACACTATTTTGAAATATCTTATTATCAAAAAATACAAATATATAAATATTGTTTAATATATCAATAAAGTGACATAAAAAAACACAAAAAAAGGGGTTTGAATTCAAACCCCTTTTCAAAGAAAATACTATTTGATTAGTCCATTAGTTTCTTGAAAAAACCTGTAGCTTTTTCTCCAATATCACCAATTATATCTTCTGCTTTATCTTTCCAAACTTCAGCTTTTTCTTTTAAATCTTCTATTGTTTCAGCTGCTTTTTCTTTGTATTCATCGTAGGTATCACCAGCTTTTTGTTTGTATTCTTCTAATTTCTCATCAGATAAGCCAGTAAATTCTTGAGCTTTTGCTTTCAAATCACCAAGTGCATCCGATGCTTTGTCTTTCAATTCGTCAAATTTATCCGAAGCTTGTGACGTGAAGTCATCTTTTTTCTCTTCCATTATCGTAATTTTTTAAAATGTTAATTTAATTAATTTTATAATCTGTAAATATAATATTTTTTTATACTAAACCCCAAACTTTTAAGATTTGTTCACTATGATTTTTTGTATCTACATCAGTTATTATATGGTCAATTATACCTTTTTCATTTATTAGAAATGTAGTTCTATGTATCCCTTCATAAGATCTTCCCATAAATTTTTTAGGTCCCCACACATGATAAGCATTTGCAACCACTTTGTCTGTATCGCTTAATAACGGAAATGGTAATTGATATTTTTGTATAAATTTTTGATGTTTTTTCATGTCGTCAGGACTCACACCTAATATTTTCACTCCTTTTTTTCCTAACAATTCAAAGTTATCTCTAATACTACAGGCTTCGGCAGTACACCCTGGAGTGTCATCTTTTGGATAGAAATAAAGAGCTAGTTTTTTCCCATTATAATCTCCCAATTCTATTTGTTTTCCATTTTCATCTACACCTGAAAATTTTGGAGCAACATCTCCTATGTTCAAATTTGTCATACTCAAGTTTTTTATTATTAAGTTCTCTAATTTAGAAATTATTGACATATCATTTAAATAACAATTATTTATAGAAAATGTTAATAAAAAAAGCCAATTGAGCAATCAATTGGCTTCATATTATCGCAAAACGATAATTTAACGATTAGTTTACAGAATCTGAAAGTTCTTTTCCAGCCTTAAATTTAACACTTGACTTAGCAGCGATTTCAATCTTTTGCTTAGTTTGTGGATTTAAACCTGTTCGAGCAGCTCTTTTTGAAACTGAAAATGTACCGAATCCTATCAAAGTAACTTTGTCACCTGATTTTAATGCACCGCTTATTGAACTTAATACTGAATCCAATGCTACACCAGCTTGAGCTTTTGTCAAATTGGTATCTTGGGCAATTTTGCTGATTAAATCTCCTCTATTCATTTTGGATGAGGGTTTTTTTATTAATTAATTAAGTAATTTGAACGCACAAATGTAATACCACAAGATGTATAAAGACAAATTTTAATATAAGTTTTTATCAAAAAGAATGGATTTTAACCACTTTTAGCCCTTTTTTTTATCTATTCTCTACATTTTACATATTTTTAACTATATTTTATTGATAAATTCATGAAATTTGTAATAAATATTATAAAATATTCGCTTTATAAATAAAAGTATGAATAAATGAAATGGATTAAATATATATGGATTTTTGGTTTAGCAATTGCCATAGCAGCTTGTAACTCTACCAAGACTGGTTGCCCTGCTGATAATGCAAAAGTTAAAGTAGATAAAAATGGAATGCCAAAACAAAAAAGTAAATCCAATCTTTTTCCTAAATCTATGCGAAAGAAAATGGGTGGCTAATAATAATTATTGATATTATCTAAATTTGTTGGTAAGTACTTCTTTCGAATGAATTCACCTGTTTTATGTAAGGAATAAATTGTTAGAAATAATAACCCTCCAGGAAAGACAAGAAGCCACCAAGAATTGAGATACAATCTACTTTCGCTCAACATACTTCCCCAAGAAACTTCATTTGCTGGTAGCCCTAATCCCAAAAATGACAGTCCAGCTTCTGCCATAATTGCAGTAGCGACTCCAAAACACAAACTAATAAGCAATGGTGGGAATATATTTGGTAAAATATGCTTAAATATTATTTTCATATCAGTTAATTTATATAGCTGAACAATAGTAATATATTCTAAAGTTGTAATTCTCAGTGTTTCTGCTCTTGTAAGTTTTGCAATAGTTGTCCATCCAAATATACCTATAATTAAAATTATTGTCCAAATAGACCTTTCTAATATAGCCATCATAGTGATAAGTAATAATAATTTTGGTATAGTCTGAATTAACTCAATTATTTTTAGAATTATTGAATCTATTGGAATTGTTAATTGTTGGAAAGTCCATTTTTTTGATGTGATGTTTATTATTATTGTAGAAAATAATAAAACAGCTAGGAATATATAAATATATTGATCCTCATGTAGTCGATGGTGATAACTTATTAAATAAATCAACCCAAATAAAATGAGAATTGAGTTTATTACAAATGAAAACTTATTCACAATCAATCGATTATTACCATAGTAACCAGAAAGTGTTCCTAAAGAAAATCCAATAATAATGATAAGGAAAATAGAACCAAATCCAACTAATATTGCAGTTTTAGTGCCATTCACAAGTCCTGCTGCAATATCTCTACCTAAATGATCTGTTCCTAACCAGTGGTTTTGAGAATATGAGGGTTTAAAAAATGGTTTTTCAAGTGCCTCATCCATATTTTGTTGAAAATATTTAAATGGAATAGGCGACCAAATAACATTTTGTAATGATTTGGATTTCCAAGATTCATTAGCAAATATACTGTTCTTTGTATTACCATAAAACCAATCATTAATTGCAGGAAAAAAGATTTGATTATCCAGTTTGCAATAGATTGGTTTATCATTTGCAATGATGGATGCAAAAAAGGATACAACAATTAATACTAGCAAAAAAATTGCATACCATTTTTTAATATATTCTTTCATGAAAGTCATTTCTGATTTTTCAATACCCAATTTCTGTTAAAATATTGGTTAATTGATAATCTATATAGATATTTACGTTAATATTTTTTTAAGTTTTGATAATGAAATATAATTTGTATTTGCTTTTTGGTTTTTTATCATTGCAATTTTTTTTAGGTTGTTCTAATCCTATCAAAAGTATTGATATAATAAATGAAAATGGTAAGAAAATTGGAAATTATACCATCAATACCAAAACTGGCTTGAAAGAAGGTGCATTTGTAAAATATTCTACAGATGGAAAAAAAGTTGAAGAAGCTAATTATAAATCGGATCAGTTAGACGGGACTAGAAAAATTTACGATGAGAATGGATTGCTATATGCAATTGAGAATCATAAAAACGGCGAATTTGATGGAGATTATACAGCATATTTTCCTAATGGCAGAATAAAATTCAAAGGCAAATATGTCAATAATTCAATGGAAGGATTATGGGATTATTTTTATGAAACAGGTGAAAAGAAAGAGCAAGTCAATATGCACAATAATTTGGAAAATGGTCCATTCGTAGAGTTTTATACGAATGGAAATAAAAAAGCAGAAGGAAATTATAAAGATGGCGACAAAGAAGATGGACTATTATTGATGTACGATGAAACTGGCACTTTAATTAAGAAAATGAATTGTAAATTAGGGATTTGTAACACCATCTGGAAAAAAGAAAACTAAAATGAGTTCAAGAATATTTATTACTATACTATCAATTTTTTTATCTATTCAAATATTTGCACAGATTGGGGGTAGAGCTACATTTGGGTTTCTCAATCTATCCCCATCAGCTCGAATAGCAGCAGTTGGGAATGGTTTGCTTGTTGTGAAAGAAGATGATCTTGGGCTTGGGCTTGTCAATCCATCTTTACTCAACCCTACGAATCATCAGTCTTTGACATTTAATCATGAATTTTATCCTGCAAAAATACAACATGGATATTTCGGATATGGTCATTATTTGCAAAATTGGAAAACTACCCTTCATGCTGGTGTCCAATATATGAATTATGGTACATTTAAGTTAGCAGATGAGTTTGGAAATCAAATTGGAGATTTTAGATCAAATGAGTTTGCAATTACTTTAGGTGCTGGTTATCAACTAAGTAGAAGATTGTCGGTTGGGTCTAATTTGAAATTTGCAAATAGCCATTTGGAATCCTATTCAGCCTCAGGGCTTGGATTAGATTTGGCAGCTACTTATTACGATATGAGTTCTAGGTTTGGTATTACATTTTTGATGCAAAATATAGGATTGCAAATAGGTAAGTATAATATCAAAGAAAAATTGCCTTATAATGTTTCTATTTCGTTGTCAAAAAAACTAAAATATTTGCCTTTGAGATGGATGGTCACTATGCATGACCTGAATCGTTGGAATTTACTTTATGATGACCCTAATGCCGACGATATTCTTTCATTTAATAATGAAACCCAATCTAATAATAAATTTTCTGAATTGGCGGATAATTTTTTTAGACATTTCACTTTTGGAGGAGAATTCTTATTTGGTAAAAAAGAAGTTTTTAGAGTAAGATTCGGCTATAATCATCAAAGAAGGAAGGAGTTTTCTGTTGCTAGTTACAGAAGCTTAGCTGGGTTTTCTGGTGGTTTCGGTATTACAATTAAACAATTTCGATTAGATTATGGTTTTGCTAAGTATCATTTGGCTGGAGGAACCAACCAAATTAGTTTTAGTACTAATATCAATCGTTTCAGAAAATAATGAATCATTATCAAAAAGTTCTGTTAAGTATTATTTTATCCCCAATTTCTTTGATTTATGGAATCTTAGTATCATTTAGGTTAAGTTTATACCGTTTTGGAATATTAAAATCTATCAAATTTTCCTTACCAGTTATTTCGATTGGAAATTTGTCAGTTGGAGGAACAGGAAAAACTCCACATATTGAATATTTATTAGATTTACTATCTCCATATATAGTAGTAGGTACATTATCAAGAGGTTATAAAAGGAAAACAACAGGATTTAAGATTGTTGAGACCAATAATTCGGCTGAAGAAGTTGGTGACGAACCATTGCAATTCAAAAAAAATTTCCCTGAAAATCTTGTTGCAGTTGCCGAAAATAGAGTTCTAGCTATTCCGCATATGATTATGCAAAAGCCTGATTTGCAATGTGTTTTGCTTGACGATGCCTTTCAACATTTAGCAATAAAACCTGCTTTGAATATTCTACTTACAGACTATAACGATCTTTATCTGAATGATTTCCTTTTGCCATCTGGCAGATTAAGAGAGTGGAGAAATGGTTATAAAAGGGCAGATTATATAATTATTACCAAATGTGATTCGAACATTGGAGAGCAAGAAATGATTCAAATCATTCGGAAAATCAATCCATTGCCTAATCAAAAAATATTTTTTAGCACTTTAAAGTATCAAGATCCATATCATTTATTATCAAATGAAAAACAAAGTTTAAGCAAACAGCAACATATCTTAGTAGTAAGTGGGATAGCGAATAATCGCACATTGATCAACTATATTCGATCGCTAACGAATAACTTTACTGAATTCGATTATCCAGATCATTATCAATTCGAGGAAAAAGATATTGATGCAATATTGATGAATTTTGAAAAAATGAATCAACCAAATTCTGTTATCCTGACTACACAAAAGGATGCAACGAGATTATTACCTTTTGCAAGTCGATTTGAGCAAGCCAAAATTCCAATCTATGTTTTGCCCATCAAAGTTTCATTTTCAATACATCAAGAGAATAATTTTGATGAATCAATAAAAAAATTCTTGTTAGAGTATAAAATATAATGAATTACCACCTAATCAATGCCGCTCCCCAAGTAAATCCACTACCAAAAGCTGCCAAACATACCAAATCTCCCTTATTGATTTTACCTGCTTCCCATGCCTCACAGAGAGCTATTGGAACTGATGCAGCAGTTGTATTACCATACTTTTGTATATTGTTCCACACTTTATGGTCTTCGAGTCTAAGCACTTTTTGAACAAATTGAGAAATTCTCAAATTAGCTTGGTGAGGAATTAGCATATCAATATCAGATGTTTTCAAACCCACAGCTGCTAAAGCTTCGCCAATAACTTCTGGAAATTTTTGAACAGCAAGTTTAAATACAAATTGTCCATTCATATTTGGATAAATCATACCTTCTTCCATCATTTTTGGAGTTAAAAATATTCCACCATAAGTATCCGAACTCGGATAGCCAAATTTTTCCGCTCCAAGATGATAGCCACCGTGACAACCAGGATTTATAAATGCAAGCTCTTCAGCATGAGTTCCATTAGAATGTAGTTTTGTTGTTAAAATTTCGGATTCATCATCGCTAGGTTGTAAAATTACTGCTCCAGCTCCATCGCCAAATATTACAGTTACATTCCTTCCTTCAGTTGAAAAATCCAATCCCATTGAGTGCATTTCTGCTCCTACAACAAGTATGTTTTTGTACATTCCAGTTTTTATAAATTGGTCGCCAATTGAAAGTGCATAAATAAATCCACTACATTGATTTCTTATGTCTAATGCACCAATTTCAGTATTGGTTATTCCCAATTCTCTTTGCAAAAGAACTCCGCAGCCAGGGAAAAAATAATCGGGACTCAAAGTAGCAAAAATGATAAAATCAATTTGCTCTTTAGTTGTACCTGCTCTTTCAATAGCCACTTCGGCAGCTCTTGCAGCTAAAGTGGTTGTAGTTTCTTTATGTTTTGTACCATACCTTCTTTCTTTTATACCTGTTCTCTCCTGAATCCATTCATCAGTTGTATCCATTACCTTTTCCAAATCATGGTTTGTAACTATATTATCAGGTAAATATTTTCCAATTCCAGCAATTTTCGATTTAAACATAATTTTCGATAGAAGTTAGTTTTTTAATATACTATGATTGGTTATATTTCGTAATCATAATTGACAAAATTAGAAAATTATATTTGAATTGCAATAGAATTTATTTTATTATCATTGTTAAGAAAACAACTTTTAATATAAAAAATTAAAGTTATTATTATAGAAATGTTAAAAACTAACCTATTATTGTACTCAATTGCTAAGCTTTGATTATGAATATGTTAAGAATGATTTAAATTGCATGATATGATTGAAATATTCCTTGATTGCAAACAATTTAATAATAAATTATTAGTTTTATTAAAATAAAAATCAATAATAAATTATATTTAGGTTCTGAATTGCTTATGATTAGAAAATTACTTGTTTTATTATTTTGTAATGTGTTGATATCGGGATTAGGAGCTCAGCAGCCTACACAATATACTATGTATATGTTCAATCCTTTACAATATAATCCTGCAGTTGCAGGAATTAATGATAAAATTAATGTTGTTGGGGTGATTAGGCAGCAATGGGTTGGGTTTGATGGCAATCCATCAAGCCAGAATTTATCAGTTGATTTGCCCATAAATTATCTAAATAGTGGAATTGGATTACAGTTAGATAATGATCAATTGGGAGCAGGTAGTTATTTGCAAGTTGGTGCATCTTATGCCCAACGCATAAATATAAAAGATGATCAGTTTGTATCTGTAGGAATTATGGCAAAGTTTTCGCAGATGAAAATAGATGGTGCCAAATTAAGGACGCCTGAAGGAAATTATACCAATGCGATATTAGATCATCAAGATAGTTATTTGACAGGTTCGGTGATGAGTGGCTCAGCCCTTACAAATAATATTGGGATATATTATGAAAATAGAAATATTAATTTGGGACTTGGAATTGTTAATATTTTGCCAAAAAAAATTCCGTTAGGCAATAATAATTACAGTTTGAAATCAAATTATTTTTTTAACTTAGCAACAAATTTCCAAATTAATCGAATAAAACTAACCCCAAGTTTACTTTATAAGACAGATTTAATACAGCATCAGTTAGATTTATCACTAATTTCGGAATGGTTTAATAAATATTTTATTGGATTTTCAAATAGAGGATTTAATAAGAACACGTTTGAATCAGTCGCAATTTTAGCTGGAATAAATCTTAACGAAAAGTTAAAGTTTTGTTATAGTTTTGATATAGGAATTTCAAAATTAAAATCTTTTAACAACGGATCACACGAAATAATCGTGAAATACACACTACAAAATAACTTTGGGAAGGGCGTTCTACCTAAAATTATTTATAATCCAAGATTTTTATAGCACCAAATAAAAAACTTTATTCTCTAAAGAATACAAATTTTTAGCAATATTTATATATTTGCGTTTCATTTGACAAATTGATGACATTTTGATACTTTTGTGAAATTATTTAAAAAAAGTGTCGTATAGCATTTGGTTTGAAAAATTAAATTTTGAATTATTATTACTTTAGCTTAGTAAACTCATAGAAATTAATTAGATGAGAAAGTTTCTTAAATCTTTAGTTATTCTTTCTGTTTTTTTAACAGTAGCTGCTTCATGTGGCAAAAAGCAAAATGGCCAATTGATAGGAGTGTTGGAAAGACCAAAATGGGGTGGATTAAATCCTTATGGAATGGTATATGTCCCATCAGGTACTCTACACATTGGTGCAGGTGATCAGGACGTTAATGGTGCTTTAACTGCTCGTCCAAAGTCAGTGTCAGTTGTAGGATTTTATATGGATGACACAGAAATCACTAATAATGAGTACCGCCAATTCGTTTATTATGTAAGAGATTCCTTAGCTCATGCTAGATTAGATCACTTCAATGAAGATGATAATGGACAACAAACTATCGATTGGGCGCAAAAGATTGATTGGACTGATGAAGCATTAGAAGATTTGTATTACAAAGGTGCTGATCAATATGCTGGAGCTAAAGAATATGACATAAAGAAATTCATGTATGAGTATCAATGGAGAGATTGGAATCAAGCTGCTCATAATACAAAATATGGTGAGAGAGGCAATAATATCAAAAAAGACAAAGTAATGGTATATCCTGATACTTTAGTATGGGTTAGAGATTTTGCTTACTCTTATAACGAACCAATGACTAGAAATTACTTTTGGCACCCAGCTTTCGATGATTATCCAGTAGTTGGTGTTAATTGGAGGATGGCTAAAGCATTCTGTTTCTGGAGAACTCAGTTATGGAACAAATATAGATCGACAGGTAAAAGAGCTGAGCCAAATACTGAAGAGTTCAGATTGCCATTCGAGTCAGAGTGGGAATATGCTTCAAGAGGTGGTCATGATTTGTCTATGTATCCTTGGGGTTCTTACTATACTAGAAATACAAAAGGTTGCTTATTAGCAAACTTCAAACCTGGTAGAGGAAACTATCCAGAAGATGGTGGATTCTATACAGTAAAAGCTGATGCTTACTTTGCAAACGATTACGGATTATATAATATGTCTGGTAACGTATCTGAGTGGACTGAAACTGCATACCAAGAAAATGCTTATTCATTTATCCACGATTTGAATCCAAATATTACTTATGATGCTAAGGAAGATGATCCTGCTGCATACAAAAGAAAAGTAGTTAGAGGTGGTTCTTGGAAAGATATAGCTTACTACTTACAAACAAATACCAGAAATTATGACTGGCAAGATACAACCAAGTCTTATATTGGATTTCGTTGTGCATTGACATTCTTAGGTAGATCTATCAACGATTTTTAATTAGAAATTACAATTTATTATTAATAATTTTTTTAAATGAATAGCAATGACTATACATTAGATAGTTGTGTGCGAAAGTTTGAACCAAGTAAAATATTTATTATATCACTTAAAAAGAAAATTAGCAATGAGTTTCGTTAAAACTAAAGGCTTTAAGTACTTCAAAAATTTAATTATCGGTGTTGGTGCTGCAATCGTTTTGATGGGTGCCCTATTTAAATTGGAAAGCTGGAAAGGAGCTTCTGAAATGTTGATTATTGGATTATCAATAGAAGCAATAATCTTCTTGTTTTTAGGTGTTTTAGGACCTGAACCAGATTACTATTGGGATAAATTATATCCAGGGTTGGACGATTACAATGGTAAAATGGCACCTATCGCTTATCAAGGTGCTAAAAATGATGATACTCCAGGATTGAACGGTCAAGTTGTAGAAGCTAAATTAGGTGGAATGTTGACTGAGTTACAATCAATGTCAAAAAGTATGTCTTCATTAAAAGCATTACAAGAAGTTGATTTTTCTGGCGCAAAGGAACAAATCAAATCTATGTCGAACTTCTATACTAAGATGAATGAGGCTGCTGTTAATTTGGGCGAATCTTTAGAAGATTCTAAAAAATACAAAGATCAATTGGCTGCATTAAATAAAAACTTAGGTTCATTGAATTCTGTATATGGTAATATGTTGAATGCAATGGCTAATATTGGTAAGAACTAATCTTACTAGTATTGTTGATTAATAATTTATTACAAAACATAATAAAAATAAAGATATATGTCAATACCTAAGGAGCCCCGGCAGTTAATGATTAACTTAATGTATTTGGTGCTTACAGCTATTTTGGCACTAAATGTTTCTGCTGAAATCATTAATGCATTCTTTGCATTAGAAAAGGGGATAAATGGAACATCGAAAATTGTTGATAAATCTAACAATGATGTAAAAACAAGTCTTGAAGAATGGGTTAAAATGAAGGGTAACGAAAAGCATGCTAAATGGAATGATAAGGCTACTCAAGCAATGTCAATATCTAAAGATTTCGAAAATTATATTGAGGGAATAAGAAAAAATATTTTTGATGCTGCTGGAGGACCTAATCCAGAGCATCCAGATAGACCTGTAAAATATAAAGATAAAGATGTTACAACTAGAATACTTATTAACGAAGGAAAAGGTGCTGAAATTGAAAAAAGAATTATTGATACAAGAACAAAGTTATTAGCATTAATAGATGACCCAGCAAAAAAGGCTGAGTTTACTGGTTCTTTACCTTTGATAGTTGATGAAATTCCAAAAGAATCTGAAGCGAAAAACTGGCCTGACTATAAATTCAAACAAATGCCTGTAGCTGCAGTTATGCCAATGTTTGCTAAATTAGTTAGTGATTCAAAATCTTCAACAACTCAGTTTTTGAATTATTTTATGGATCAAGCCTCAGGAAAAACTGAAGTAAAATTAGATAAGTATTTAGTTGCAATTGCACCTACTAAAGCATATTTAATTTCAGGTAAAGATAGATTTGAAGCTACAGTTGCAATGGGTGCATATAGTTCTACAGCTAATAATATCGCAATTACAGCTAATGGTTCTTCATTGCCAATAAAAGATGGTCTTGCAAAGTATTCAGGTGGTGTTGAAACTGGAACAGGTGAGAAGACTTTTAATGCAACAGCAACTGTTACAAATCCTATTACTGGTGAAAAAAGTACTGTTAAAGGAGAATTCAAATATGAGGTTGGTCAAGCTGCTGTTACAGTTGCTGCTGATAAAATGAATGTATTCTATATTGGTGTAGATAATCCAATATCAATTGCTGCAGCTGGAGTTTCTTCAAATTCATTGAAGGTAAATGTTAATGGTGGTGGTGCTTCAATATCTGGAAGTGGAAAGAGTTTTGTAGTAAGAGCTACATCTCAAGGTGATTGTAATGTTGTGGTTTCAAGCTCTGAAATGCCTAGTGCTGCTACATTCAAATTTAGAGTAAAGAGAATACCAGATCCAATTCCAATTTTGGGTAAGAAAGGACAAAGCAACTTTGGAAATGGGGAGTTTAAAGCACAAGAAGGAATTATTGCTTTTCTTGAAAACTTCGACTTTGATGCAAAATGCCAAATTGCTGGTTTTAATATTGTAAGACTAGGAAGAAGAGAAGATCCAGTTAATAAATTAAATGCTGGGGGAAGATTTGGTGATGAAGCAAAACGATTAATCAATCTTGCTAAACCTGGCGATAGCTATATGTTCACTGACATCAAAGCTAAGTGTCCTGGTGATGCTGCTGGTAGAGATATAGGAATGTTAGCTGTAAATATACGTTAATAAATTTTTTTAATATTAATTTTTAAGATGAAAAACTTTTTGAAAATTTCATTGGCTTTATGTTTATCTGTTGTTGCGATTACATTATTCGCTCAAGTGCCTGAAAATACTGGTGGAACTGGTACGCCAATGACAGAATCAAGTGATCCGAATGATACCTTGATAAAGGGACCATTAGATGGAATCATTGAGAAAAAAGTAATGTTGGAACGTAGAGTTTTACCTTATGAGCAAGTTAGAGAAAATGATTTGTTTTGGGAAAAAAGAGTTTGGAGAGTAATTGATGTGAGAGAAAAAATGAATCACTGCTTTATGTATCCAGAAGAGCCTTTCTTAAACATTTTATTGAAAGCTGCTCAGAAGGAAGAAATTGCAGTGTATAGTGAAGAAAACGATAAATTTACCAATCGAATTCAGAAAGAAGAAGTTGCATCTAAAATATCTAGTGTAGATACTTCCGAAATAATGGATCCAGAAACGTATGAAACTAAAATAAAGATTTCTAGAAATGATTTGAATTATCAAGATATTAAGCAATTTAGAGTAAAGGAAGTTTGGTATTTTGATGCTGAACAAGCTACTTTGAGAGTTAGAATATTAGGTATTGCACCGATTCGAGATGTTTATGACAAAAAGTCTGGGAATTACCTTTATACAAGTCCTATGTTTTGGATTTATTATCCTGATTGTCGAGAATTGTTAGCCAGACATCAAGTATTTAATGTCGAAGGGAATGATGCAAGTCCTATGTCATGGGAAGATCTGTTCGAGATGCGTTATTTTTCAAGCTTCATCATAAAAGAATCAAACGTTCAAGATAAAAAAATTGAGGATATTTATGGGAAAGGAAATGATATGCTTGTAGAGGGTGAAAAAATTAAACAGTCAATTTTTGATTTTGAACATGATTTATGGTCATATTAATTATTAATATTTAATTTAAATTCAAAAAATCCCAATTGGAATTTCCAGTTGGGATTTTTTCATTTTTAAGATTTTATGATATTCAAAAATACATTACCCAATATTCAATATCCGTTTAGAATCAGTCACAATGAATTGATTTTGAGTATAGGCTCTTGTTTTACTGAACACATTGGGAATAAGCTATCTAATCTGAAATTTGAGATTGTACAGAATCCATTTGGAATTGTTTACAACCCAATAAGTATCAGCAAACAACTTGGGTTTATTTTTCAAAACAAAATTTTTATTGAAAAAGACTTATCTTTCAATAATGGCAAATATTTTACATGGAACCATCATTCATGTTTTAGCAATAAGGATGAAAGTAAAACCCTCGAAAAAATCAATATACCACTACAAGAAATTTATAATAATTTTGAAAAGATTTCTCACCTTCATATCACATTTGCAACTGCATGGATTTATGAATTAAAGGATCAAAAAAGTATAGTTGCTAATTGTCATAAATTCCCAAATGAAACATTTCAAAAGAGATTACTTTCTATTGATGAAATATTAAATTCATTTGATCTTGTTTTAAATCTATTTATCAACCAATTTCCAAATATTAAATTATTATTTTCATTGAGTCCTGTTCGACATATTAGGGATGGAATGATTGAAGATAGATTGAGCAAATCAATTTTACACGTTAGTATTCATGAGATTGTAAAGCGGTATAGTCAAGCACATTATTTTCCAGCATATGAACTGGTCACTGACGATTTGAGAGATTATCGGTTTTATAAGCAAGACCTTGTGCACCCTAATGATATGGCGATAGAATATGTTTGGGAATATTTTTGCAATTCTTTTTTTGATAAAAATACATTAGAAATCAATAAAAAAATCGATGCAATATTGAAAATGAAAAATCACATAGGCGACGAAAATAATATTGAGTACCTACAATTTAAGCAAAAAATTGAATTTCTAGAAAATCAATTTAATTTATCTTATCCGCATATTATATTGTAAAAGCTTGCTACCAAGCTAGATTTTCATCTATTTCAGGCTTAGTGGGTTCTGTTGAATTTAATTCTTTTGCCCTAGCTTCATATTCTTCATTTCTTCTTTTAAATTCGTCATAATCATAATCAGGCATAAGATTGGTTTTGATATAATCAATTGCATTTTGTAGCTCATCTGCAAATCTATTAAAATCTTCTTTGTAAACAAATATCTTATGTCTATCATAAGTATCACTATTTGGTCTTTTCGTACTTTCGGTAATACTTAAGAAATAATCGCTTCCTTTAGTTTGTCTTACATCCAAAAAGTAGGTTCTTCGTTTTCCGGCTTTTACTTTAGCAGAATATACTATTGTATCAAAATTCTTATTACCTTTTTCGTTTTCCACAATATTTTATTTAATAATTTAAAAGTCGTTAATTCCTAAACATACAAATATAATTAGAACTAGGAAATTGCCAAATTAATTTTACATTTTATTGCTTTTATGCCTAATAATTGTTACGTAATTACTAAAAATTGTATTATTTTATTTCACTTGTCGATTATAGCTGCCATTTTTCGATGAAGAAAAATTTTGAAAGTTAGCATAGTGTAAATTACTTTAATTCACTTTATTAATGAATTTGCATTTGAAAATATTGTATTAAATGAATTACTTTTGCAAAATGAAAAATATTAGAAATTTTTGTGTAATTGCACATATTGATCATGGCAAAAGTACTTTATCTGATCGTCTTTTGGAATATACTAAAACGATTTCAGAAAGAGACATGCAGAATCAGGCTCTTGACGATATGGATTTAGAAAGAGAAAGAGGGATTACCATAAAAAGTCATGCTATTCAAATGTATTATGATCATTCAGATGGTGAGCGATATACATTTAATTTAATAGATACGCCTGGTCATGTCGATTTTTCTTACGAAGTATCACGTTCAATTGCAGCATGTGAAGGTGCTTTGTTGTTGGTTGATGCAACACAAGGTATTCAGGCACAGACAATTTCCAATCTTTTTTTGGCTCTTGATCATGATTTGGAAATTATTCCCATATTAAACAAAATTGATATGGAAGCAGCAATGATTGATGAAGTGAGCGATCAAATTATTGATTTGATAGGTTGCAAAAAGGAAGATATTGTATTAGCTAGTGGTAAAGCAGGAATCGGGATTCAAGAGATTATGAATGCAATAGTGGATAGAATTCCTGCACCTAATGGTGATCCGAATGCACCATTGCAAGCATTGGTTTTCGATTCTGTTTTTAATTCTTTTCGAGGAATCATAGCTTATTATAGAATTTTAAATGGTACGATTAGCAAAGGTGAGAAAGTAAGGTTTTATCATACAGCAAAAGATTATGATGCCAATGAGATTGGAATATTGCAGATGAACCTTCAGCCAAAAGACAAAGTATTTGCTGGTGATGTTGGGTATATCATTACAGGTATAAAATCTGCAAAAGAAATTAAAGTAGGGGATACAATTACAAACTCGGCAAATCCGTGCAAGGAAGCAGTTCAAGGCTTTGAGGAGGTGAAACCAATGGTTTTTGCAGGAGTATATCCAATAGATAATAATGATTTTGAAGATTTAAGGGATAGTTTGGAAAAACTACAATTGAATGATGCCTCTTTGGTATTCGAGCCCGAAACATCAGCGGCTTTGGGCTTTGGGTTTAGATGTGGATTTCTTGGGATGCTACATTTGGAGATTATTACAGAACGATTGAGGAGAGAATTTGACCAAGATATTATTGTGACCATTCCAAACGTATCCTATTATGCAAAGTCCACAAAGAAAGATTCAAAAGAATTCATGGTACGTCAGCCAGCAGAGTTGCCAGATCCATCCGCATTAGAATATGCAAAAGAGCCATATATAGAAGCACAAATCATCACAAAACCTGAGTATATTGGGACGATTATTACCCTTTGTATGGATAAAAGAGGTTTCTTGAAAAAGCAACATTATCTTACAGAAACAAGAGTTGAAATGGTTTTCGAGATGCCATTAGCTGAAATCGTTTTTGACTTTTATGACAAGTTGAAATCAGTTACAAGGGGCTATGCTTCATTCGATTATCAACAAATTGGGTATAGAGAATCCGATCTTGTGAAAATGGAGATAAAGTTGAATGGCGAAAATGTTGACGCATTTTCTGCGTTAGTTCATCGGAGTAAAGCAGAATATGTAGGTAGAAGAATTTGTGAAAAACTAAAAGATTTAATTCCACGTCACCAATTCATGATACCAATTCAAGCAGCAATCGGAGCAAAAATCATTGCTAGAGAAACTATATCTGCAATGCGAAAAGATGTAACAGCAAAATGTTATGGTGGAGATATTTCTCGTAAAAGAAAATTATTAGAAAAACAAAAAGAGGGCAAGAAGAAAATGAGACAATTTGGTACTGTCGAAGTGCCTCAAACTGCTTTTATGCAAGTATTAAAATTAGATTAATATGAGATTAGAAAGATTAATAGAGCTCATGGAAACTTCATCAAAAGAAGAACCATTCATACTTTTTGCTATAGCTAAAGAATACGAAAACAAAGGTGACAATGAAAATTCATTATTATTTTATACAAAATTAGTAAATAACTTTCCAAATTATGTAGGAACTTACTATCATTTAGGCAAACATTACGAAGGAATAGGTAATATTGAAGCTGCTATATCTTCTTATATTACAGGAATGGAGGTTGCAAAACAACAAAAAGATCAGCATTCATACAATGAATTAGCGGCAGCAAAATTTAATTTAACCGATTGATATACAACAATGTAAATAAGAATTTATCATGAAATTTGCTTTTTTTGATTCAATTAAAAGCTTCCCTGTATTTATTTGTATAATATTGGCTACTGTAATATTAGGTTATCTTTTTAACAGATATGCAGTAAGATTAATTCGAAAATCCTCACTTTATATCAATAACGACCCTACGAACTACAAATTTCTTCGTCATGCAATCACAGCTTTAATCTATATTATTGGTTTTGGACTTGCTGTCAACGAATTCGAACCCTTGAGAGGAATTGCCAATTCGTTATTAGCTGGTGCAGGTATCTTAGCTGTAGCTATTGGATTTGCATCTCAAGCTGCATTGAGCAATATAATTAGTGGTATCATGATTATTATCTTTAGACCATTCAGAGTGAATGACCGTTTGAAAATAAGAGATAATCTGAGTGGAACTGTTGAAGATATTACTTTAAGACATACGGTAATTAGAGATTTTGAAAATAGAAGAATAATCATTCCAAACGATGTAATCAGTAAGGAGGTAATTATTAATTCAGATTTTAATGATGATAAAATATGTAAATGGATAGAAGTTACGATTGATTATCATTCTGATATAGATCAAGCCAAGAAAATTTTGCAGGAAGAAACTATGAATCACCCATTTGTTAGAGATGGTAGGAACGAAGAAGATAAGTTAAATAATATTCCCATTGTAGTGGTGAGAGTAATTGATTTGTTGGATTTAGGTGTAAGAATTAGAGCATGGGCTTGGGCAGATGATACATCCAAAGCATCTATTTTGAGATGGGATGTTTTAGAAAAAATAAAACACAGGTTTGATGTTGAAGGCATTGCAATTCCTGTTTCTAATGCAACTATTAATATTAAGGAATCGAATGCAAAAGAAAATTAAGTCAACAAAAATAGTAAAAAAAACGGGTCTAGCTCCGGGTACTTTGGTTTTCACTGGAGATCAGAAAGTGAATCGACCTCAGATAACAGAAATGATATATAATCAAGATTTTATTGATGAAAAACTCATTTCTTCACAATCTCCATTAGCTATTCATGCTCCACAAAAGGATTTTGTGGTTTGGTATGACATAAGAGGATTACACGATGTTAACTTAATAGAAAGTATTGGAAAATTTTTTAATATACATTACCTTATACTCGAAGACATTGCAAATACAAGACAAATTTCTAAAATTGAAGAATACGATAATGGAATATTTATTGTAATTAATGCAATCACAGTGCCAAACACTCAAAATTCAATAACAACAGAGCAAATATCTATATTTGTTGGCGATGGTTTTGTTTTGTCATTTCAGGAAGATGAATTCGATCAATTTGAATTATTAAGAAAAAGATTGAATGATAATGGTACAAAGATAAGAACAAAGAAATCAGATTATCTTGCTTATTCTCTATTGGATATGATGGTGGACAAATATATTGAATCAATCAATAATATTGAAAACGATCTTTATGAATTAGAAAATCAAATTGTCTATAATCCAGTATTTAAAAATAAAATAAAACTATTTGAATATAAACATCAACTTTTAATTATAAGAAAAGCAATATATCCTCTTCGTGATGCATTATCAAGAATTATGCGATCTGAGAGTACATTTTTTGACAATTCTATAAAGTTGTATATCAGAGATTTATACGATCATACTCATCAAGTAATTGATAAAGCAGATTTTCTTAGAGAAATCGTAACAAATCTTCAAGAAACATATTCAGCAGAATTAAATAATAAAACGAATCATGTAATTCGTTTATTGACCATAATTTCTACCATTTTTATACCTTTGACCTTTATAGCAGGTATTTATGGGATGAATTTTGAAAATATGCCAGAATTAAAATGGGAATATGGTTATTATTATTGTCTTGGTTTAATGGCAGTAGCATTTGTTGGATTTCTAATGTATTTCAAAATCAAAAAGTGGTTATAATTGATTAAAATATTAAAATAAAAAGTTATATATTAAATGCAGTTAATTGATAAAAAGTATTATTTGAGTGGAGGGATTGATCCATTAGAACTTGTAGAAAAATATGGTAGTCCAGTGTATGTGTATGATGCATCTGTTATGGAACGTCAATACAACAGAATGAAAAATGCTTTTTCAGTAAAACGGTTTAAAATAAATTATGCTTGCAAGGCAAATACGAATATAAGTATAATGCGATTTTTCAAAAATCAGGGTGCAGGATGTGATACCGTATCTATACAAGAAGTACAATTGGCTAAAATGGCAGGATTTTCAGCTGCTGATATAGTTTTTACACCCAACGGTGTATCATTGGATGAGTTAGAAATGGCTGTTAATGAAGGAGTTAGGATTAATATTGACAATATTTCTACATTAGAGCAATTTGGTCAATTACACCCAAATGTTCCAGTGAGCATTCGTATTAATCCGCATATTATGGCTGGTGGTAATTCCAAAATATCAGTAGGTCATATTGATTCTAAGTTTGGAATTTCAATTCATCAAATGCCACATGTTCAGAGGGTTGTGGAAACAACTGGTACAAAAGTAGAAGGATTACACATGCATACTGGTTCGGATATATATGATGTAGGCGTATTTTTGCAAGGAGCAGAAATCATGTTCAGTATTGCAAAAAACTTCAAAGAATTAGATTATATCGACTTTGGAAGTGGATTTAAAGTTCCTTACAAACCTGATGATATTGCAACTGACATCGAAGAACTTGGAGAAAAAATTTCATTTAGATTCAATGAATTTTGCAAAGAATATGGTAAAGACCTTTGTTTGATGTTTGAGCCAGGTAAGTTTTTAGTAAGCGAATCTGGATATTTTTTTGCTAAAGCAAATGTGGTCAAAACCACAACTTCTTCAGTTTTTGTTGGGTTAGATACTGGATTGAACCACTTGATAAGACCAATGTTTTATGATGCCTATCATCACATTGTGAATGTAACTAATACTGATGAGAAGCCAAGAATCTATACAGTAGTTGGTTATATTTGTGAAACAGATACTTTTGCAGTGAATAGAGTAATTCATGAAGTAATCGAAACAGATGTTTTATGTTTTTATAATGCAGGAGCTTATTGTTATTCAATGGCATCAAATTATAATTCTAGATACAGACCAGCTGAAGTATTAATACTTGAAGAAAAAGATTATTTAATACGAAAGCGAGAAAATTTAGAAGATTTAACTAGGAACCAATATGATTTAGAAGTTTTGAAATAGGAAATATGTAATTGTTTTAAAATAGAGATAATTGAATATTTTCATTACTTGGTAATTTCTGTAAATAGTTTGAAATAAAAAGTTCTTTTCCTTTTTGGTCTGTACCTGCTGTTACATTTCGCATTCCATACATTAGCTCCCAAGGCATAATATTTGCAAATGAAAACAACTCTCTAATATATTCACTATCGTCATAAGTAATAAGCCATTTATGTTTGCATTGCTTCATATTTTCTGCAAACTTAATGTGGTCAAATGATTTGTGCATATTACCATTCTTTCCGTATAATGCTGATTTGGTTGCTGAATAATATGGTGGGTCAAGAAAAATAAATACATTTTCGCCTTCTTTTTTTACTAATTCTTCATAATCTAAATTAGTAATTTTTGAACCATTTATCACTTTAGCAAATTGGTTAAGTCGTTGAATACTGCTTTCTGTAAATCGTCCTGTAAATGCACCTTCGCTAAAACCACCACTCAAACTTGTACCTGAAAATGTAATACGGTTGTAAATAAAGAAGGCAGCACCTCGTTCTAAATCATTGAAATTATTTAAATTTTCATTTAAAAATTTATGCAATTCTTTTCCTACTGGAAATTGATTACGCCATTCATAAATTTGGTCAATAAGTGCATTTACATCTTTTTGGGTCATTTCCCAAAATTTGTAGAGTTCGTAATAAAGGTCGTTAATCCAAAATGTTTTATTTGGAAATCGTTGTTTGGCATAAATAAAAATTGAACCACCGCCTAAAAATGGTTCTCTAAATTCGTCAAATTCAGGAATAATTGTAGATATTAAATCTACTGATCTGCTTTTTCCGCCTGGGTATCGTAGTGGACTTTTTATCATTTTGAATATTGGATTTGAATGATAAAATTATTTTGTTTGGCTTCTGCAAAAATGGTTTCTACTAATTTGATTTGTTGTGTTGAAAAACCATTTTCACTAAAGAAGTTTGTAATATCTTTTTTAGTACTCGTAGATGTAATAGTACCTTTTAATTTTGAAGAGGTTAAGTTGAGTATTGCTTCACTTTTTATTTTCTTTCCATTAGCAGTAACTTCTGAAAGATTACAGTATAAAATCATTTTCAAAAGTCCATCTTTAATATCGCCTTTGCTTGGCAATAAAGCATTTTTACTATGCTTACCTTCTATTAAATTTACTTTGGTTGATGTAATAATTATTTCGTCAATTGTCAAAAAATATTGTCCTCCTAAATAATTGGTTATGGTAACTTTTGCCTTTGAAAGTGTAGATAAACTTTCTTTTGGTTGTTGTGTAACAAATTCTCTTGATTGTGCTTTCTGTGCTTTGTCTCTTGAAAAAGCCATAAAAAGTGAAACATCTTTGCCAATTTTTTCTTTGAAATTGTCTAAACCACTTGGGTTATGCAGTTTAACTTTTGTTGTTTGTTCAATGTTTAAATATGAAGTTTTTACTTTGTCTATGATTTTGTGAAGATTAGTATTCAATTCGTTCAAATTCCAATGTAAAGCCGAACTATGATATTGTTCAATTTCTTTTATTTTAGATAAAATGTATTTGTTGTTAAACTTTTGATTGGTTATTTTATCGTCTGCTTTTTCTGCATTGTCGTAGTATGCAAAAATTACAAAAACATCTAACAATGACATTAACGAAACTGTGTCCCATTGTATAAAATCCCTGTCGCCTTTTGCTCCTTCGTCTTTTACAATTGGAATAACAGTAATTTTCTTTGAAATGTGTAAAGTGTTATATACTCTTTCAAAAGGATAGGAACGTGTTCTTTTTGGCGAAACCCATTTGGAAATAGCAAATGTATGTTTATTGCTCGTAAGTAAACAAGACGAAGGCATTTCGTTAATATCAAAATTTTTAATTTTAACTTCTTTCAAAACCTCTGTGAAAAGTACTTGATATTTTATGCCTGTAATTTTGCCAACTATGTCCATTATTTTAATACAATATTTTCAAATATATTAATATTAATTATTTTATATCAACTTATTCTGCTCCAAATTTTACTGTATTTTCTAATATTTTCTAAATGTAATTTTAGGGAATGATGTTGAGGTGAGGATAATGTTGGGTCACGATCCAATAAATCGTTGGCAATGTCTCTTGCGGTTTGAAGGATTATTCCATCTTTTGCAAGATTAGCAATTCTGAGATTTAGTAATCCACTTTGTTGGGTTCCTTCAATATCACCTGGTCCACGGAGTTTCAAATCAACTTCTGCAATTTCAAAACCATTATTTGTTTTTACCATAGTTTTCAATTTTTCTCTACTATCTGATGTCAATTTGAAGCTAGACATCAATATACAAAACGACTGATCTGCTCCTCTTCCAACCCTTCCTCTTAATTGATGCAATTGAGATAATCCAAATCTTTCAGAATTTTCTATGATCATCACTGAAGCATTTGGCACATTTACACCAACTTCAATAACTGTAGTTGCAACCATTATTTGTGTTGTTCCAGAAACAAATCGCTGCATTTCATAATCTTTTTCGGCATTCTTCAATTTCCCATGAACTATACTTACTTGATAATCAGGCATTGGAAAATCTCTTTGTATGTTTTCATATCCTTGCATGAGATCCAATAAATCCATCTTTTCAGATTCTTCAATTAATGGATATACAATATAAATTTGTCTTCCTTTTTTGATTTCTTCTTTTATAAATCCTTTTAGTCTAAGCCTCTGATGCTCAGTCCAATGCATAGTTGTTATTGGTTTTCTTCCAGGTGGAAGTTCGTCAATAACAGATATATCCAAATCGCCATATAAAGTCATTGCTAAGGTTCTGGGGATGGGCGTTGCAGTCATTACTAATATATGTGGTGGAAAGGGATTGCTTTTTTTCCAAAGCTTACTCCTTTGTTCCACTCCAAATCGGTGCTGTTCATCTATTATAGCTAGTCCTAAGTTTTTGAAAATAACAGGATCTTCAATGAGTGCATGAGTTCCAATTAGTATATCAATTTCACCTGCCGCTAATTTATCTAATATTTCATTTCTTTTTTTACCCTTGATGCTGCCTGAAAGAAACTCTATTTTCACACCAATAGATTCTCCAAAAGTAGATAATCCATCATAATGTTGGCGAGCAAGAATTTCTGTTGGTGCCATCATACAGGACTGAAACCCATTATCGAGCCCTATCAACATACTTAAGAATGCAACGATAGTCTTGCCACTTCCCACATCTCCCTGAACTAATCGATTCATTTGTACACCCGAACCAATATCTTTCCTAATTTCTTTTAATACTCTTTTTTGAGCATCGGTTAGTGAAAATGGAAGTTTTTTTGAATAAAATTCATTGAAATAAAAACCAACTTTTTCAAAAACATGACCTTTTACATTAGACTTTCTTGATTTTTTCAACATCAAAAGCCTCATTTGAATCAAAAAAAGTTCTTCAAATTTTAGCCTTCTAGTTGCTTGTTCTAGATCATTTTCAGTTTTTGGGAAATGAATTTTTTGAATAGCAGTATATCTGTCAATTAGTTTTAGTTTAGATACTATGTGTTCTGGAATAAATTCCTGGATGTCGTCTCGTTTTATTTTTTCAAATATCTGTTGAATAAGTTTTCTCCTAGTTTTTACATCCAATCCTTTATTATTCAATTTCTCAGTACTGGTGTAGATTGGTGCAAACGTCAATGCAATTTGTTGATTTTCTTCATTGGAAAGCTCCATTTCTGGGTGAGGTATTGAATATTGATTATTAAACAATTGAGGTTTTCCATAAACAATATAAGAAGCTCCAGCTTCTAAGTTTTTTTCAATCCAATTGATACCCTTGAACCATACTAAATCGACAAAACCACTTTCATCTCTTAGGCGAGCAATGGCTCTTTTTTTTGAACCATCACCCATTATTTCCACCCTTCTTAGTATCCCTTTTATTAATACAGCGTCGCTATCTTCTTGAATATCAGATATTTTTGTAAATTTTGTTTTATCAATATATCTAAAGGGTAACTGCCATAATAAATCGCCAACAGTAAAGACATTTAGTTCTTTTTGCAGCAAATCTGCTTTTTGCGGTCCTACACCTTTTAGATATGCAATTGGTTGATCTAACAATTTTTGTAATATTAATGATAGATTGAAATAACTTCACTAATTAAATTGGGGTAATCAGTAATAATGCCATCAACACCTAATTGAATTAGTTGTTTCATTTCATTAGTGGAATTGACAGTCCAAGGTATCACCTTCATATTCAATTCTTTGCATTTTGAGATTAATACAGAATCCACTATGCTATATTTTGGAGAATAAATATCAGGGACAAAAGTTAATTTATTCATATTACTTTTAAAATCATTGCCATTTTCAATAAGATAGGCTATTTTAATAGTATTATCTTTTTTCTTGATAGATTCTAATGCCCTAATATCAAATGATTGAATGATAAAAATAGAAGAGTAATCGGTTGGAAATTCTTTTCTAACGGTTTCTAAAATTAAATCGCAAAAAATATTCACATCGGGGGTAAAGATATTATCCCATTCTGGTCTAGTTTTAATCTCTATATTGAATTTTGGGAAATTTCTTTTATTGACTTCACAATATGATTTCACATTTTTTATCACTTCCCTAAGTGTAGGCTTATAAGTTTTCATAGGGATTTGATCCTTGAATCTTGGATTTCCCCTCGATCCACAATCATATTTTTTAATATCTGAATACAGATTATTATAAATTGATATAAATTGATCTATATTTTGGCTATAATTAATAGGTGTTCCATTGTCGTAACTACAGATTTCATCGCTCATCCAAGGCTCATGACTCACAACCAGTTGGTGGTCTTTAGATACTGCAAGATCCATTTCCAACGTAGTAATTTCTGGAAAAGAAAGAGCTTTTAGAAAACCCTCATTTGTATTTTCTGGTAATAAACCTCTACATCCTCTATGACCTTCCCAATCGAATTTTTCCATTTTTGAGAGATATGGTTTGTTTATTTTTTTTGTTTTGCAAGAAATAAAAATATAAAATGTCAACAAAAGAAAAATGAATCTGTTGTTTTTCATAATTACAAAATTATAGAATCTTTGTTGTAAAACATTTAAAATTAAATTTAATTAAGAAATTAAAGGCTTCAATACCTATTTTTGCAATCGAAATAAAAATTAAATGATTCGTCAAGCTACAGCTTTGATTCCTACATCTTGGGGCAATTTTCAAATGTCTGCCTTTTCTGATAGTGCTATTGACCCTATGCCAATTGTGTTATTTGCACATCCAGAACTAGATGTTGAAACTCCTGTTTTTGTAAGAATACATAGTGAATGCTTCACTGGAGATATTTTTGGTTCTTTGAGATGTGATTGTGGAGAGCAATTACATAAAAGTATGGAAATTATTCAAAAGGAAAAAGGAGCTTTGATTTATCTTCGACAAGAGGGCAGAGGAATTGGATTAATACCAAAGTTGAAAGCTTATAATCTACAGGATAATGGTTGGGATACAGCTGATGCAAATACTCATTTGGGTTATCATGTTGATAACAGATCATATAGTTCAGCAATTGAGATACTGGTTAAGATTGGTATAAATAGGATTAAATTGATTACGAACAACCCAAACAAATTAGCATATTTTAATCATTCCCCAATCGAAGTAGTTGAAAGAATTCCATTAATAATAGAAAGTTCTACATTTAATAGACAATATTTGAAGACCAAAAAGGAGAAAATGGGTCATTTATTATGACCTTAAAGTTACAATTAATTTATTGGAAATATTAAGTATTAATAAATTTTTAAGGTCGAATTAATAATTTTCCAATTTATTATTGTGTGAAAATCATAATGATTGAATATTCAAATAATTAATTATTTATTTTTTTTAAAAATCATTTTGGAATGATAAATAAATGGTAGTATCTTTGCACACCGAATTGAAAATATAGGTCCCGTAGCTCAATTGGATAGAGTATCTGACTACGGATCAGAAGGTTTAAGGTTCGACTCCTTACGGGATCACAAAAAACACTCTAAAAAAAATTGATATTATGTCAAAAGTTTGTGATTTAACTGGAAAGCGTCCTATTACGGGCAATAAAGTGTCTCATTCAAATCGTAAGACAAAGAGAAGATTTTTACCAAATCTTCAAACACAAAAGTTTTATGTGCCAGAAATTGAAGATTGGGTTACTTTAAGAGTTTCTACTAGTGCAATGAGAACTATTAGTAAACTAGGTCTTTACGAATATGTAAAGAAATTACATAAAAAAGGTATCGATACGGGTATCAGATTTTAATTTATAAAGGTTAGCAAAAATGGCAAAGAAAAGCAAAGGTAATCGTTTACAAATTATTTTGGAGTGCACAGAGCATAAAGCAAGTGGATTACCAGGTACTTCTCGATATATCACTGAGAAGAATAGAAAAAATACTCCAGAGAGATTGGAATTGAAAAAATATAATCCAATCATGAAAAAGGTGACTGTTCACCGAGAAATTAAATAATAATTATTTTTCAAAACGCTTTAATCTTTTGTTATGGCTAAGAAAGTATCCAAAAATGCAAGGGTTGCACAACGTGCTGCGAATGCAGGAAGTGGTAAAGATTTTGTTAAAGTGATTCGTAGTATTAAAGATCCTGTTAAAGGTACTTATTCTTATAAAGAAGTAATGATTCATAAGGATAAAGTGAAGGAATTCTTTGAGAATAAATAATATGTTTTCATTTTATCAAATTATAAAAAAGGCTTTTTCAAATACGAGAAAGCCTTTTTGTGTTTTCTTTTTTTTTATAATATTCAATATTTTCAATCCATAAAATATTAATCAAATGAGTTTTTTTAGTAAATTTTTTAATAAGGAGAAAGAGGAAGATCTAAATAAAGGTCTTGAAAAAACGAAAGACTCTTTTTTCTCCAAATTGTCTAAAGCTATCATTGGAAAATCTTCTGTGGATGAAGAAGTTTTAGATGAATTGGAAAATATTTTGATTACATCTGATGTAGGATTGGAAACCACAGTAAAAATTATAGATAGAATAGAAAAAAGAGTTGCAAACGACAAATATGTTGATACTGAACAACTTAATTATATCTTAAAGGATGAAATAGTACAACTTTTAGCCGAAAATAACTTAACTGACGCTGAAGATTATGATATACCTAATGGAAAATATCCTTATGTGATCATGGTAGTTGGCGTGAATGGAGTTGGGAAAACAACGACAATCGGGAAACTTGCTTATCAATATAAAATGAAAGGTAAGAAAGTTGTTATTGGAGCTGGTGATACTTTTAGAGCTGCTGCTGTTGATCAATTAGATATTTGGGCAAACAGAGTTGGTTGTGATATTTATTCAAAAGGAATGAATGCTGACCCAGCTGCAGTAGCTTATGAAACAGTTGATTATGCAATCAAGAATAATTGTGACGTTTGCATCATCGACACAGCTGGTAGGTTGCATAATAAGATTAACTTAATGAATGAACTCTCTAAAATAAAAAGATCTGCTGGCAAAGTACTTACTGATGCTCCACATGATGTATTGCTTATATTGGATGCAACTACTGGTCAAAATGCAATAGAACAATGCAAACAGTTCTCTGCAGCAACAGAAGTGACAGCACTAGCCCTCACTAAACTCGATGGAACAGCCAAAGGAGGAGTAGCGATAGGAATCAGCGATCAATTCAAGATTCCAATTAAATATATTGGTGTGGGTGAAGGAATTGATAAACTACAGATTTTCAACAAAAAAGCTTTTGTCGAATCCCTATTTGGAGGAAGAAAATTAGGATAGTATTTCTTTACAAATCTTCTAAATATCTTGAAGCTCTCCTATTGAAATTATCTTTCATCGTTGTAGCATCATTATAATTATCACCATCAACTTCATTTGGTGCATTTTTATATAGAGTTATTTGCCAACGTGGATTATTTAGCTCACCTCTTGCATTGCTATGCAAAATCCTGTAATCATTTCCTGCTAAAGATGGGTTGTAAAATAGAAATTTCACATTACTTTGCTTAGTTACTGGAAAATCATAATAAACCCATATTTCATAAGGTGGTGCAGACGGATCATCATCAACAGAAACTACATCATTTGGCTTTCCATATTTCAAAAATATATAGCCTCTATCACTCTCAAAACCGTATCCAAAACCAGATTTAAATTGTTTATTCACAGCATTTGCTACTTCCATATATTTGTTGTATGCTTCTATTGGGTTGGTTGGGTTTTGATTGAGCCAATATCGATATAGAAAATTTCTTTGCACTCTTGGGTCATCACTTGCTATTACTTGATTTAAAATACTATTTTCATCACCTCTTGTCCTTGCTTGAATAGCTTTCAGACAATATCTAAGGCTATCTTTTGTTAACTCTGCCAAAAAAGTACCCGAAGCATCTTCAAGTGAACTTGTATCTTTTATAAACATAAATGGATTACTTCTTTGGAAATCAATATCTTTTCTTTGTATTAATTTTTTTTCTCTATTTCTTGCTTCTACAAATACTTTATAATTGCCAGTAGCTAGATTTTTTATATCGAACAAATGAATATAGGCATCAATTGGTCTTGGTGATCTTTTTTTAGAAATCGAATATATATTGGTTACATTTCCATTATTCTCTTGCCTATCAATTCCGTAAGTAATATAATAATCATCTGCAATTGATTTATCGGAGTTATACATTTCAAAGAAAAGCCCGAGTTTAGTCATGTTTCGATGATAAAAGGCAGTAGGGTTGCTTTCTAAAAAGTAACCTAATTTTGTATTAATAGACTCTAGTGAATCTTTTTGAAAGCTATTTAACAATTGAATATCTGAAAATTGAAAAGCATTTTCATCAAAATTTATTTCAAAATTTTTTCGATAAGTACGTTCATTTCCTTGCTTATTCAAATCCTTAAATGTAGCTTCCAATACATATTTTCCTTTACTCAAAGGAAACCTCTTAGTATCTAAAAGATCAATAGCAAAGTCTTTTGGGTGAGTATTTAATGAAAATTTATCAAATGCGACAATGGAGTCATTTAATCGAATCAAGTAAGTAACTTCAATAGATGCTGTATAATGGCTACTATCAATGGATTTATATTTAATAGTAGTAGCAGCAATTTGTGAGTAAATCTCAACATAATTATTAGTATATGTTTTGAAACTTGCAATTGCAATAGAAGCATCAATACCATTTACGTATTGAATTAAATTGAAAAGGGTAAAAAAACTTAATAAAATTCTTTTCATAAAACAAACTTTCAATACTGAAAATATTATTCGTATAATAAAGTTAATGGAAATCTATGGATTATTTCAGGAAAATAGGACTAATTTGTTATAAAATAGAGCTATTTGTCGTTATGCTTACAATTTATTGTTCTTTTTCAAAAATTAGCTTAAAAACAAATTCTTCAATTTCGGCAGAAAGGATAAGCTTATCAGTTGATTTCTCTAAAATTTTAAATGCTGTATTTGGAGGGTCTAACAATGTGATTTTATCTTCACTAACAGAATATTTTGATTCTATTTCTGATCCAAACATATTCGTTTTCATCGTATTAGGGTCTAATTGAATATAAGCATTTTGTAACATATCCGTAGGATTGTCATCTCGATATGCTTCGGAAATTACCCACTTACCAGCAAGTTCTTTCTTTATTTTCTCAGTTTGGTTACAAGAAAATAAAACAAAAGAACTTATAATAATTATTAAAAAACGCATTTGTATTTTTTGTAAATAACGATGATTTATACTGAAATTAATATAAATCATCGTTAGAAAATATTATTTTTCTTCTCCTTCTCCTATTGGTTCTGCATCAGTGCTTATCCATAATCTGCCATCACCACTATCTGAAGCATAAATATGACCATAAATTGGTCTTTCATTTCTGAGCATATCTACCACATGTGGGAACTGGCTATAGTGAAGATACATACCTCCAGATTTGCCATAATCTGTGAAATAAGGATCAGGAAGTTCTTCACCATCTTCGATGAAATGTATGTTAATATCATGACCATTTTGCCCTTCTAATGCAATAGTTGCTTTTGCATTTTCTACTGGTCCTTGGTGCGATGCAACGATCAACATATTCTGACCCAAAGAAAGTTTATAATGTTTTATTGTAATTGGTCCGTGGTACATAATATATTTGTTTTGATAAAATGAAATAATAATTAAATCTAATGACAAGATATTAATTTTTTGATTTTTAATACAATCTTATCAAAATTTATTTATTTTTTAATAAATGCTTCATATTGTTTCCTAAATTTATTCAATTTTGGAGTAATCACAAATGAACAATATGGATTCCGATTGCCAACATTTTCATAATATTTTTGGTGGTAATTTTCAGCAGGAAAATAATTTATCAAAGGAGATATTTCTGTAACTATCTGTTTGTCAAATAGATTTGATTCTGTAATTTCTTTTAGAGATTCCTCAGCAATTATTTTTTGCAACTCATTATGATAAAATATCACTGATCGATACTGAGTGCCAATATCATTTCCTTGACGATTCAATGTTGTAGGATCATGACTTCCCCAAAATATTGATAACAATTTTTTATAAGTAATTATTTTGGGGTCAAACTCTATTTGAACAACTTCTGCATATCCAGTGGTGCCAGTACAAATACTTTCGTATGTTGGTGCAGGCAATTCTCCACCAGCATATCCAGATTCAACTTTTATTACACCATTTACTAAATCAAAAACGGCTTCTGAACACCAAAAACACCCAGTACCAAAAGTTGCATGTTCCACATCAATAAAATTACCTTTTAAAAGAATAAAGTTTATTATTATCTATTGCAGCATATTTTATTGCAACATCTTTTTGAAGCTCTCTAACTAAGTAGCAATTTGTAATATTTCCATCAGATAAAGTGAAACAGAATGTATTGCCACTTTGATTTTCTTTAAAACAGCTTTTCGGACATCTATTATGGAATACAAATTTCTCTTCAGATATCATTTTTCCATCTTTATATGTAGTAAATTTGTCCCCTTTTACTTCCATTACAATAGATGGATTTTCATCCGATTTCCACTTGCCTTGCATATTTTCAAGAGTTGCATTCAGAGCTACTACCTCTTCAGGCTTTAATTTTTCTTCTTGCGTAGCAACCACTTGTTTTGGCTTTTCTTGTTTGCAATTTGTAAAAATGAATACTGTGATAATTAGAAAGGGAATAGAAAGTTTTATGTATTTCATTGAATTGTTTTTTTTTGCAAATATAGAATAAAATAAAAAAACCGAACCCATAATTGGATTCGGTTTATATATTTTTTATTTAATATATCTTACATCTTGATTATCTTATGAGTAGATCCATTTGTTTTTACAAAATAAATTCCACTCAACCAATTTTGTGTATTGATATTTAATTCGAATCCATCATTTAATGGATCAATTGCTTTTGTATAAATTACTTTTCCATTCAAATCATAAATTGTAATATTTGACTCTTTGGTCTCTGTAATTTTTATTTTTATATTATCATATACAGGATTAGGATATAATTCTATTGTTGGATTAATATTTGTTTTTTCTTCTACTCCTATTCCTCCAAACTTAGGTGTTACAAAACAAGCTTTTGAAATACAACCAGTTACATCAGTAACTGTCACACAAAATTCTTTTGATTTAGAATCAGTTTTAACGAATTTATCCGTACTTCCATTCGACCATAAATATTTGAAAGGACCGACACCTGTTGGGATTGCTTCTAAAATGAAAGCACCATTACTCAACGAATCTAATAGAATTGTAGTTGAACAAGATCCTTGTAGAGCTATACATGCTTTTGCCACACATCCAGTTGCATCTTTAATTGTAACGCAATATTCTTTAGAGTCTTTAACTTCAATAGATTGAGTCGTTTGGCCAGTACTCCAAAGATATACAAATGGTGCTACTCCAGTTCCAGTTGCAACTAACGTTCTTACAGTAGAATTTGGTGAGATTACAATATCTATTTTTGCTGTACAATTTTCAAAGGTAACATTTATACAACTCTTAGCTACACATCCTGTTGAATCTGTTACAGTTACACAATATTCTCCAGCTTTTTCCACTGTAATACCATCTGTTTTTTGTCCATTGCTCCATAGAAATGTGAATGGAGCTTTACCAGTTGGAACTGCAACTAGCCTTTTGCCAACATTTAGAGGATTAATTTTAATAGTCACTCCACATCCATCAAAAGAAACATTCACACAACTTTTTGCTACACAACCAGTTGTATCAGTTACAGTCACACAATATTCTCCAGCTTTTTCCACAAGAATTGATTCGGTGGTAGCTCCAGTACTCCATTTGAATTTGAAAGGTGCTTTACCTGTAGCAATTGCAACTAATTTTTTGGCAGTAGTACCATTATTTGCTGCTATTATATTAATATTTACTGAGCAAGCAAACTCTACTTTTATACAACTTTTAGCTACACAACCAGTTGCATCTTTAACTGTTACACAATATTCACCAGTTTTTTCAACAACGATAGTTTCAGTAGTAGCGCCATTACTCCATAGATAAGTAAATGGTGCAGTTCCAGATGGTTTAGCTAAAAGTTTTGCAAATTTTTGAGTGGAATCTCTATATTGTATAATATCTACTCCACAACCATTTGTTGGTTTTATCGTGATACATGCTGTTGCTTTACAGCCAGTTGAATCAACCACCACCACACAATAAGTTCCAGCAATTGTATATTTAATTATCATATCACTCGATGTAAAACCATTTGGACCTTCCCAACGATAAGTATAAGGTGCATTTCCTTTTGCTAATGCTAAAAGCTCATTAGTAGATTTTTGTAAAATTACAACTCCACAATCTGTAGTAGTTACATTTCCAATTTTCACACAAGCTGTTGACACACATCCTGTTGCATCTGTTATGGTCACACAATATACATTATGTAATGCGACGAAAATACTTTGAGAAGTTGATCCTTCGCTCCATTGATATTTGAAAGGTGCTTTTCCTGTTCCAATTGCTTTTAATTTCCAAACTCCTATACCAACTACTTTTACAGAAATGGAAGCAGCACATTTACCTTTCACACTATCTAAAGTTACTTCTGTGCAAGCAGTAGCAGTACAGCCATTCGAATTAGTAGTAGTTACGCAATATTTACCCGATTCTTTAACAGATATACTTTGAGATATTGCTCCATTGCTCCATAAATATTTGACAGCCAATGTATTAGATGGAGCTGGTGTAGGATTAGCAAATATTGTAATACCACCAGTAGCTAACTTGCTTTGAGTTAAAGTTACTTTGCAATCTCCATTTAAAACAATTGTAAAGCTAGATTTTGAAACACATCCGTTTGCATCAGTGACCGTAACTGTGTAAGTACCTGATACTGTTGGTTTGAACCCTTGTGTAGTTGCAGAAAAATTATTTGGACCACTCCATAAATATTTAAAAGGAGCTGTTCCTTTAGCATTTGCTATCAATTCATTAGATGCAGTTTTTGTAATTTCTACTGCACAACCACTTGGACTAACAACATGTGTAAAGCAATTCATTGATACACATTTATTAGCATCTGTAATGGTTACGCAATAGGTACCCTCTTTTTCAATATATAATTTACTTTCTGTACTACCAGTATTCCACAAATAAGTAAAAGGAGGTGTACCATTTACTGAAAAACCATAAAGGTTCCATCCAGATTTTAGGGAATCTTTTCCTATCTCAATTTTTGCAATACAGGCATTTTGAGCAAAAACGAAGCTAGTAAATAAAAATAAACTCAAAAAAAAGAAAATTCTTTTCATAAAATTTGTTCAAAAATTTGTGATAAAATATCTACGAATCAATAGATTAAGTAAAATTACATTATTTATTTTAATCTATCTTTATATTTTCAATTGTATAGATACTTTTAGGAATTAATTTGTTGTATTAGCATAAAAAAAAAGGATGATTTTTTTCAAATCACCCTTTTTTATTAAAATCTAAATATAAAAATTAGAAAGGAATAATCAGTTCTTGACCAACATCAATTCTATCTGGATTATCTAAAATATTTGTATTTGCATTAAATATTTTCTTATAATCCATTAGATCTCCGTAATATTTTTTAGCTATCAAACTTAATGATTCGCCTTTTGAAACTGTATGTTTATGATAATAATCATTATTTGCAACTCTGATATCAGCAATTACATCAGATGGGCTGTCGCCACCGATTGCTTTAATTTTGTCCCATAATTGATCTTTTTCATAAGCAGTTTCTACAGTACCGCCAAATTTAAGAACACCGTTTTCTTCACGAACAAAACCATCTTTAGCGCCTAATTCTTGTCCGAAATCTAAAACAGGTTGATACTTTTCTTGTAATGACATTTTTAAGTAATTTTTATAAATTAATAAATTGTTATTCTAACATTTAGACTAAAGGGTCAATGGCAGCACATAATTTGGCGAATATATCATCAATTAGACCAATACCATTTACTTTAGTCACTATATTTTGTCTTTCGTAATAAGGAAGCACATGAATTGTCTTATTGAAATATTCATCCATCCGCTTAATTAATTTTTCTTCTGCATCGTCAGCTCTTCCACTTACTTTTCTTCGTTCTGCGATTCGTTTTCTTAATTCGTCTTCGTTTACATCCAATTGAACAACGATATCAACTTTTTGGTTCAATGAATTTAAAAAATTATCGAGAGCTTCAGCTTGAGGTACTGTCCTTGGAAAGCCATCAAATATAATTCCTTTTGCATTAGGATTTTTTTTAATTTCTTCTTCAAGCATTTCAATTGTAATAGAATCAGGTACTAACTGACCTGATGCCATAATGTTTTTAACCTTTTTTCCAAGCTCTGTATCATTTTGAATATGAGCTCTAAAAATGTCGCCAGTAGAAATATGAAATAACTGATAACGGTCAATTAATTTCTCAGATTGAGTACCTTTGCCAGCTCCTGGAGGTCCGAAAATAATTAAGTTTAGCATTTTGTCTTAAAAAATTGTTGCACGAAAATAATGGAATTCTGATTAATAAAATATTTTTTTGTAACTTAAATTAACAATCCAAATTTATAAAAAAAAAGCTATATTTTTGCAATATAAAATGAGGTGAATGAGCAAATATTATAATGAATATTCGTTGAAAGAGGTGTTAGATTCCATGATTAATGATTTGGATATTCAAAATAAATTGTATGAAGTGAATATAAAAAAACATTGGTCAATGTTATTTGGTGTTGATGTTGCTTCAAATACAAAAACTATTAGATTGAACGAAGGTGTTCTTTGGGTAAAAATAGAATCAGCATCTCTAAAACAAGAATTTTCTTTTTCAAAGGATGAGGTAAAAGTTTTATTAAATAATAAATTAGGAAAAGAAATAATAGATGAAATTATCATTTATTGATTTTTAAAAAGTATTTTGTGTTTATGATAATATAAATGTACCTTTGCACCCGTTTTAAAAAATTTTTTCACTTTTAAAGTATCCACAACATGGAAGTTGTTATAATCAACGGAAAAAAAAGGGATGGCGTTGGTAAAAAATCTACAAAAGCTGTAAGAAAAACTAGCGAAGTACCTTGTGTAATTTATGGATCTGAGGGCGTAACTCATTTCCAAGCTCCTGAAAAGGATTTCAGACATCTTATTTATACTCCCGATTTTAAGATTGCGGAAATATTTATTGATGGCAAAAAATATAGATGTATTTTGAAAGACAAACAATTACATCCTGTAAATGAATCACTTTTACATTTAGACTTTTTGCAATTATCTGCTGGAAAACCAGTAAAAGTAAATATACCTGTAAGATTTACAGGCACGTCAGTTGGAGTGAAAGCAGGGGGTAAATTGATTCAAAGTATCAGAAGAGTACAAATAAAATGTACACCTGAAACTATGATTAAAGAACTAACAGTTGACATTTCTAATTTAGATTTAGGTCAATCTGTGAGAGTTAGAGATATAATTGTTCCAAATGGAATCGAAATCACTAATGCAGGAAGTATTCCAATCGGATTAGTAGAAATTCCTAGAGCTTTAAGATCAGCTCAAACAGAAGCTGCTAAGAAAAAATAATCAACAAAAATTGATAAGTAATTAAGAGGCATTCAATTTTTGAATGCCTCTTTTTTTTATTTAACCATAAACAGAGCGTTGCCAAATAACAATTCGCCCTGATGCCAAAAACCTCTAAATAGCGGACAATCAGTGAGATAAATCACATTTCCTCTTCCAATTTGTTGGACGGATGCCGTACTCACATTTTTCAATTGATCTTTTATGTTCTTTCCGATGAATCCAATCACTTTTGGTTCGCCTTCAGTTCGGATAACATTCCATGTATCTTTTAAATAACCAAAAATTACTGAATTCGTCTTTAATGAATAATAATAATTAGGAAATCCGAAAGCTAATGGATGCGAATTGTCAACGATATTTTTGACAATGGCACCAGGATTCCCATCAGATACGGAACATCTTTCTGAGCAATGATAGGGTTTTAGTCTGTTTTCAAGAGATTCTTTGGTGGATTCAAATTCTTCTTTATCTTTTTTGTCCGCAAATCTAGTAACATTGAATCCTGATTTGTCTTCAAAAGTACTAATCGCATTTTCAAGTGCAATAATTTTTCCACCATCAGACACCCAATTTTTGAGTTTTTCTAATAAACCATTGTCGAATGAATAAAATCCATTTGGCAAAATAATTGTATTGTATTTTGATATAACATTACTATTTAGTTGTTTGGATTTCAGAATAGTTATTGGATAATTAATTCTTTGTTCAAAAAAATTCCAAATAAATCCAAAAGCATTTTCATCAGTATCTTCATCCCATATCAAACCAACTTTTGGAGTACTAATAAGCCGAGTATGTGAAGATCCAATATCTCTACCATTATCTGCAAAACCAGTTTTTATACCAAAAATATTTTGGTGATTTTCTTTAGCTATTTGAATGATTTTTGTGTCAAAGTTTTCATTTATTTTAACATTATCTCCTTTAGTAATTACCAAAGTACCAGCAGGATAATTTTTGCTATCTATACTAAATTGTTCTTCAGCAACTTTCACTTTGAATCCATTTTTAAGTAATTGACTTACAAAAGTTATATTATTACTACTGCTCCAATCTGCTACATAAGCATAATTTGAACCAACGGGAAAAGTAATCTCAGTAATTTCATAGGGTTTGTCGATAATAATTTTTTGTTTTGAAGCGATTGCATCTAATCCATAAGCATAAGGCAAGCCCCATGCAGTTATATCATAAGTTAATGAGTCATTTATAGTATTTTCTGGATCAAATAAAACTTGTGTTAGTACTGACATGGGTTGATAAGCAGATATAACTAAATCGTTGTTATTAATGATGGTACTAACTTCTTTGCCACTAACATAATCAAATCCAGTAATATTTATTTTCGAAGAAGTTGATCCATATTTTATTTTGTGGGCATCCAGTAATTTACATAGGTCTATTATTTTATTCTGCTGATTAGTATTTTTTATTATATATGTTTTGTATGTCCCTTGTGGATTATTCCTTGCTTGATCATAAAATTTGCTAAAATTAGTACATAGTTTTTCTGCATTTTGAGATGCTACTTCAATAGTTGACATAGAAGCGGTATAATGATGTTCTATTCTATCTTTTAAAGTAAGTATTTCCTCATTTTCCATAATAATACTTCGTCCACCCCGAATGCCACCTTGTTCGTAAGTCATGCCAATTGCCCCATTAAACATGGGGTAGGTATCGCCATAGCTTGGATAATATAAGTCAAAAATTTCCCTTGTAAAATAAAGCCAACCTTTTTGGTCAAAATGTTTTGCATGATTTCTACCGAAATTATATTGAAATTCTTTTTGCCAATTTGTAAGATATTGATGATAGGGTTGAGCAGCAGGTGCAAAATAATATGGCTCATTATATCCCATTTCATGAATATCTGCAACTACATGGGGCATCCATTGTTTGTATATTTCTATTCTTTGTTGGCTTTCTTTTTGAGCCAACCATGCCCAATCTCTATTAAGGTCAAAATAATAATGATTAACTCTTCCTCTGGGCCAAGGTTCTTGATGTTCTCTGCTTTCAATAGAATTGTTCGGATCATTATGGCTAACTTGTTTGAACCAATTCGTATATCTTGAATATCCATCAGGATTGACGGAAATATCGATTAAAACAACTGTATTTTTTAGCCAATTTTTTGATTCAATATGATTTGGGTTTAACAATTTATACATAGTTTTCATCGAACTTTCAGAACCTGCCGCTTCATTGCCATGAACACTACAGCTTAGCCACACTATTGCAATATTGTTTGTGGGTGTTCCATTTTCAAAACCAACTCTTTTCAAGTTTTCTTTTCGTATTTCATCTAGGTTTGAAATGTTTTCCTTGCTCGAAATTGCAACTAATATTAATGGTCTATCTTCATTGGTCTTTCCATATTGAAATACTTTTACGTTTTCAGGCATGGACATCGATAAATGATAGGCGTAATCTACTAGCCTATGGTGAAAAGTATATTGACTCCCGATTGGATAACCCAAAAATTCGTCTGGATTTAATAATTTTGTTTGAGCTTGAAAAGGAAAATTATTGAAAAAAATTACAATAAAAACAAGAAAGAATCTCATGTACAATATATTTGCTGTAAATATAATAGTTTGATTAAATTATAAATATTATAAAGAAAATTAATTTTTTTGAATCTTTTTCTTCAAAAAGTTACCTATTAATATAAATATTAATTTACCTTTGCAACTCAATACCGCGGGGTGGAGCAGTTGGTAGCTCGTTGGGCTCATAACCCAAAGGCCACAGGTTCGAGTCCTGTCCCCGCAACTAAAAATTTTGGGCGATTGTGTTTTCACAATTGCCTTTTTTTATTTTTGTAAAATAATTATTTTAATGGGCGTTATTCAAGCAATTATATTGGCGATTGTCGAAGGTTTGACTGAATTTTTACCAATTTCTTCTACAGGACACATGATTATTGCATCTTCATTGATGGGAATTCAGCATAATGAATTTGTAAAAGACTTTACTGTTATTATTCAGTTTGGAGCCATTTTATCGGTAATATTTTTATATTGGAAAAGATTTTTCCAATCTATCGATTTTTATAAAAAATTATTTATTGCATTTTTACCTGCTGCAATTGTTGGATTTTTATTAAATGATTGGATAGATAGTTTGTTAGAAAATGTGTGGGTGGTGGCTATTATGCTTTTTGTCGGTGGAATTGTTTTATTATTTGTGGATAAATGGTTCAAAAATGAAAAAAATGGTGATGAAGAACCGAGTTATTTGTCCGCATTTAAAATTGGTCTATTTCAAGTAATAGCAATGGTGCCTGGTGTGTCGAGGTCAGCTGCAACTATTATAGGTGGAATGACTCAACATCTGACAAGAAAAGCGGCTGCTGAATTTTCATTTTTTTTAGCTGTGCCTACCATGTTTGCAGCAACAAGCTATAAATTGTTGAAAATAATAAAGAAAAATGGTGCTTTCGATATTGAGACAATCAAATTACTTACAATTGGAAATATTGTTGCTTTTATAGTTGCAATATTAGCAATCAGACTTTTAATTGATATATTGACTAAATATGGTTTTAGAATATTTGGTTGGTATAGAATTATAGTAGGTAGTTTGTTAATTGTTTTATTATTAATGGGTTATGATCTAAAAGTGTTGTAAAAAATATTGAATGAAATACTACATAATTGCTGGAGAAGCATCTGGAGATCTTCATGGTTCGAATCTAATCAAACATCTAATTCAAAAAGACAGCAGTGCTATTATTAGATGTTGGGGTGGGGATTTAATGCAAAAGAGTGGGGGAGAATTAGTTAAGCACTATAGAGATACAGCATTTATGGGGTTTGTTGAGGTAATAAAAAATATTAATACTATTCGCAATTTATTTAATTTTTGTTACAAAGATATCTTAAACTTCAAACCAGATGTTTTGATATTGGTTGATTATCCAGGGTTCAATCTAAGGGTTGCAAAATGGGCATTCGAACATCATTTACCTGTTCACTATTATATCTCACCTCAATTATGGGCATGGCATAGCAGTAGGGTGAAGCAAGTGAAGAAATATGTAAGAAAGATGTTTGTAATACTACCCTTCGAAAAGGATTTTTATAGAAAATATGATTATGATGTAGATTTTGTTGGTCATCCATTGTTAGATGTAACTACTAGTTTTGAGGCAAATCCTAATTTTAGAAACTTAAATATGTTAAACGAAAAACCAATTATAGCTTTATTGCCAGGAAGTAGGAAACAAGAAATAAAATCTGTTTTGCCAATCATGTTAGAAATGGTTGATAAATATGAAAATTATCAATTTGTGATCGCTGGTGCACCTTCACAAACTCTAGAATTTTATAAAAGTATAACTAACGAGAAAAATATCTCTATAATTTTTGGTCAAACTTATGATTTATTGAATCAATCGTTTGCAGCATTAGTTACTTCAGGAACAGCTACATTAGAAACTGCTTTATTCAGAGTGCCTCAAGTGGTCTGTTACAAAGGAAATTCAATTTCATATCTTATAGCAAAAAGGCTAGTCAATATAAAATATATTTCTTTAGTAAATTTAATTTCTGAAAAGTTAATTGTAAAAGAGTTAATTCAAAACGAATTGAATGTCAATAATTTGTCAATTGAACTTGACAATATTTTGAAAGAACAAAATAGACAAGTTATGTTGCATCAATACGACCAATTGATCGATCTATTAGGAAATAATGGTGCATCTGAACTTACAGCAAACCTAATAATTCAAGATATTAAAGACAAATCGAAAAATTAATTGAAACCAAGATTGTCATCTAGTGGAATTCCTTCCTGCTTTGCTTGTTCATCAGCTCCATGTAATTGAACAGGTTTTTCATTTTTCCTCATTTTGATGTTCAGAAATTCTGTAAATAATGAGAAAGCAATTGCAAAATATAGAAAACCTTTAGGAATGGAACCAACATGACTTCCTAAAACAACTACTTCACTCTGATGTGCACCTTCAGCAATCAACATAAACCCAATCATGATTAAAAAAGCTAATCCAAGCATCTGAATACTTGGATGTTCATTCACAAATTTTCCTACAGCACCAGCAAAACCCATCATTATCCCGATGGAAAGAATGACGGAAAGCATCATTACCAAAATATCTTGTGTCAGACCAATTGCAGTTAGGATGGAGTCGAAAGAAAACACGATATTAATAATGCAAATTTGAATGATAACAGCTGATAGTTTTTCCTTCCCTTTTTTCCCTTTCATTACATCATCTTGAGGGTTTGCTTCAAGTTTATGATGGATTTCTGATGTGCTTTTATAGAGCAAAAACAAACCTCCTAACATAAGAATTATGGCTTGTCCTGATACATCTGCCTTGAACCATGATATATCAATATGCCAAAATGGTTCTGACATTTTGATAATATAAGATATTCCAAAAAGCAGCATAATTCTAAAGAACATAGCTAATAGCAATCCATAATTCCTAGCTTTTCTTTGATCAGCCTTAGCTAATCTGTTCGCAGCAATAGATATAAAAATGATATTATCTATACCTAAAACAATTTCTAGAAAGGTAATTGTAACCAAACTAATCCAAAATTCGGGTGATGCTAAGTTCATAATTTCAAAATTATTATTGCAAATAAAGTAAATTATTTCAAAATATAGCAACTTATTTTAATAATATAATTAATAAGTGATATAAAAATTGAGGGAAAAAATTGTAATATCAAATACAAACATCATAACTTTAAATTCTGAAATAAGTAGTAATTTGAAATATAATATTTTAAATTAATTAAAAATTTTATAATAATATTGCAATAATTTATTTTTTTTAATATTTTTGTCAGAATTGATAAAGATAAAAAATTTTAAGAAATGAATGCTCCGAGTTATTCATATCAAGAATGGGAAATAAAACAATTTTCTGAAGAAATGATTTTGGAAGAGGTAAGGCAAACCACTCAAGATGAAAATCAAATATCTGAAGTATTGAAAGGCTATAAAAAATATAAAGCCGATAAAAAGCAAATGAAAGGATTTATAATGACTGGTGTAGGCTCTTTTATATGTTTTATTAGTACAGTAGTTACCTTGCTGAACCCATCTCCAGAGCTGACTAATTTTTTTCTATACTGGATGACGTCAATCGGAATAATAGTTACTTTTTGGGGGTTGTATTGGATTTTTGAAGAATAACTCAAAAATTTATATATTATTTAAATAAAATAAGTGATTACTCACACAAAAAATTTGAACTTTCGATCAATGCCCCTACCTTTGCGGAATTATTACTTCTAAGGAAGAATTTTTTATTTTTATGTTATTACAAATTCGGCTACAATCTCAATTTGGAACAAAAACCTTTCCCATGTTTAGAGTTGCAATTACCATGTTTTGCTTCGTTATCAGCTTGTCTGTCAATGCACAACAATTACCACTTTTCACTCAATATCGTGATAATCAAGGAGTATTAAATCCTGCATCAGTTAGTTCAAATTATTTTTTGAATGAAGAAAATATAAGTATTGGTGCTTCCTATCGAAAGCAATGGGCTACTTTGAAGAATTCACCTACAACTCAAGTGCTTAGAGGAGAGTGGGTTATGAGCAATAATAGAAGTTTTAATCTTTTAACAGGTGGATATATAATGAATGACCAAACTGGACCAACTGGTTTCACTGGGCTTTATGGGCGTTTTGGTGCTATATTATCCGAAGATCCAGAGCAAAATGGTTTTGCAGTTGGCATTTCGCTAGGTGTGGTACAATATCGAGTCAATGTTAGTGGATTAAGGTTTCATGATGCTGGAGATATAGAAGGAATGACTGATCAACAAAAAATATATCCAGATGCAGGGTTAGGTGCATTTTATTATACTCAATTGAATTCTGGAAATGGAAATAATGATATGTTTTATAGTGGGATTTCAATTCCTCAACTTTTTGGATTGAATTTACAATTTAAGGATGTAAATGGGCAATTTTCAACAAAGAGAATTCAACATTTTTACGGAAATGCAGGTTGGATACATTATTTATCCGATGAATCCTATTTAGAGCCATCTGTTTGGGCAAAATATGCACCGAATGCACCTTTTAATGCAGATATTAATTTAAAATATCAAATGAATAATGTTTTTTGGCTAGGTACAGGAATTTCATTAGGAAAAATGTTTCATGCTGAAACAGGAGTAGTGCTTGGCGAAGATTTGGATATGGGCGGAAGGATTAAAATTGGTTATGGATTTGATTATTCCTTTAATACTTTCGGACCATTTGCTGGTACTTCCCATGAATTCAATTTATCCTATTCATTTGGAAATAAGTAATTATACCCTTATATAAATTATAATATAAAATTTCATCCTATTAATATGAAACCATTCTTTGAAAATATACTACGTATATCATTAATTTATAGTTTTTTACATATATCATTAATTTGTAATTCTCAAACAAAGCTATTTATTCCTTCTCAAAATGTATTGCCAGGTGATAAATTTTGTACCGCAATGCAAGTGGAGCGATTTGATAGTATTTTATCTTATTTGATAACTTTCAAATGGGATTCTACAGTATTGAAGTTGGATTCATATAAATATCTTTTACCACCTGCAGGAACTGGTAATCTTACTGGTTTCAAGCCAAATGGTCAATCATTAAATGTTTCTTTTTTGTCTGAAGATGCAAATTGTGGATTGACTCTTCCAGATAGTACAAAAATGATTGAATTATGCTTTACAGTTATTGGTTCATTAAATGATTCTACTAGTATTTCTATAGAAGGAGTAAATAATGAGCCAGTAGATATGGTAAAAGCAACTGAGAATTGCTCTAAATATAGCCAAACTGACCCAATTATTAGTATTGGTAATATTAAAATTTTAAATAATATTCAGCCATTACAATTAATTGGAGATATAAAATCGATACCGCAGGGTGATAATGTATGTATAGCTTTTACTACCAAGGATTTCAAAAATCTTACTAAAGCAAACTTTTCAATAAATTTTGATAAAAGTATTTTAGCATTTACCAATCTAACACAAATATTACCGGCATTTAGCAACGCAATATTCAACACTTCAAATGCTTCAAATGGCACTATTCAGGTGAGTTGGAATAGTTTGGATCAAGTAAATGGATTGACTGTTCCTGATGGTTTCACTTTGTTTTCATTGTGTTTTGATGCAATAGGCATCCCTGGTTCAATATCTGGAGTTTCGATAACTGGCACACCAGATACTATTAATGTCAGAAATAAGTTTTTCCCAGATAGAAATTTAGGAATTCAACCCTCAAATGGCTCTGTTACAGTACTCTCAGGCATTGGTAAGCCTTTGAATATAATTTTAACAGCACCAACAGTTACAAAATCGGGAGATTCATTTTGTATGTTTGTTTCCGTTAGAGATTTTAAAGATATTATCAAAACGGATTATACAATTAATTGGAATGCTCAGAAATTCAAATTTGACAGTATTTATTCAATAACAAATAATTTACCTGGGTTTTCAATTTCAAATTTTATAATTGATAAATCAAATGGTAATATTCAAGTAAAGTGGAACTCTTCAATTAGTCCTGTTGGTACTACATTGAATAATGATGAAGTTATCTTTCAATTATGTTTTAGTGCAATAGCATCTGGATGTGAAAGCGATTCATTTTATATTTCAAACAATCCATTACCAATTAATATTGTTACTTCAAAATCAAATGGGAATGATATTGGATTAAAATCAAATAGTTCAGTTGTGAATATAAAATCCTCTATTGCAACAGATATTCAATTGAATATGGGAAGCTATTTTGTAGAAGAGCAATCAAAGATATGTGTAGATGTATTGTGCAAAGAGATCAAAGAAATACAAAGTATTCAGTTCAGTATTAGATGGGATTCTTCTATTGTAAAATTGGATTCGATAGTTTCTATTCTACCTGGATTTAGCTTATCCTCTTATAATGTAAATAACCAAAATGGATATGCAAATTTGGCATGGAATGCTGCTACTCCTATTACGCTATCAGACGGCACATCAATATTCACATTTTGTTTCAAATCAGTTGGTTATGATGGACAAATGACGCCAATAACTTTACTTGGAAACCCAATAAATATTGAAATAACTAAATTGTTGAAAGATATTAATTGTTTGAATGACTCAACATATATAGTTGATTTACAGTCAACGGCGGGTAAAATTACAATCAAAAATATTGTATATCTTTCTGATACAAATATTGTAAAAACTACTTGTTGCAATCTATTTAGAAGTGGAAAAATTAATATTACCCCTACTGGTGGTACACCACCTTATCAATATCAATGGAAAGGACCATTCAATTATAGTTCAAATACTCAAAATATTTCAAACATTGGCGAAGGATTATACGAACTAACGATTACGGATACAGTAAACCACAAATTTTTTGCATACTTTTATGTTGAAAGTGAATATTCTGTTCCAAATATATATGTCGATAGTACTGCTCTAATAACTTGTAAGGATTCAGTACTGAAACTTAGCGTTATGGGTGATTCCACAAATATTAATTTTTTTTGGAATACGTTAGATGGAAATATTGTTTCGAATATTAATTCAAAATCTATCTTTATCAATCAACCTGGTACTTATGCAGTAATAGCATCAAAATCAGGGGTTTGTTGTGCTGTTTCTGATACCATTGTGGTCACTGCAAATCAAGCTTTTCCGACAACATCATTAATAAAATCTAATGAATTAAGTTGTATAAACCAAACCACAGAACTGGATGCCTCTGGCTCTACTAATGGTGCAGATTATGAATATTTTTGGACAACAATAAATGGAAATATTGTATCAGGAAGTAATTCTCTGAAATCAACCGTTAATAAAGGTGGGATGTATTATTTCAAAGTCCAAAATACCTTAACGGGATGCTCCAAAAATGATTCAATTTTTGTCAATGAAAATATTTTAAAACCATCAGCATCAATTGACCCAACGTCTAAATTGAGTTGTATTATGCCATCAACAATTCTAGTTGGGAAAGGACCAATAAATAATGATATTAAATATTCTTGGACTACAAATAATGGAAATATCGTAAATGGAAGTAATACATTAAATCCATTAGTTGATAAAGGCGGTGATTATCAGTTGATTATATCAAATACAACAAATGGCTGTAGTGATACAGCTTCTATTCTTGTAATTTCAAATTTCAATAAACCAAAGTCGGATGCTGGAAAATCAACTCAATTATTAGATTGCAAAATGACAAATATTTTACTAGGTGGAGGAAATACATCGTCTGGTAATAATTATTATTATCAATGGTTCAAAGATGGAAATCCATTAACGTCTGGATTTAATGTTAAAACCTACACTGCTAACATTAAAGGGAATTATCTATTTGAAGTAGTTGATACAGCAAGTGGATGTCGTGACACATCATTTGTTGTGATTACTAAAGATACCATTGTACCAATTGCTAAGATTAACCAACCTATAAAAATGATAACATGTACAACTCCAACTGTTCAATTAGATGGAAGCAATTCATCATCTGGAATAAGATATGTGTATAACTGGAAAACTATTGGTGGAACATTCGTTAGTGCTACAAACTTAAATATTGCCTCAGTTAGTGAAAATGGAAATTACACCATAGTCGTAAGAGATACAGTGAATAACTGTGTAGATTCGGCTAAAGTGGATGTAACTAAAAACGTAAATATACCTACAGCAATAATAGGGACAACCAATAATAAAATTACTTGTGATAATCCAAATATTAACTTCAATAGTACTGGATCCACATCAGGTAATAAGATTATTTATGATTGGAAAACTGTAAATGGCAACTATGTTGGTTCTGTAAATGGTAGCATCTCTGTTAGCGATAAAACTGGAAATTACTATCTAATTGTTACTGATACTAGTAATAATTGTAAGGATACTTCCAATATAATTACTGTCACTGGTAGTACAATAAAACCAACTGTTAACTTACTAACTGGTACAATAAATTGTACGGATTCAATTTTAACAATCAACACAACTGGCACTTCTACAGGCAGTAAAATAACTTATAAATGGAATACTATTGATGGTAAATTTGTATCTAGTACTACTTTATTGAATGCAAAGGTAAGTCTTGGTGGAACATATCAATTAATCGTGAAAGATACGAGTAATAATTGTATTGATTCGATGTCTGTAAATATCAGTCAAGATAAAGTTTATCCAATTTCTAATGCTGGACTTGATAAGTCGTTGAATTGTCAGGACACATTAGTTTTATTAGATGGAAATGCATCTTCTTCTGGTGCAAAATATACTTATTCTTGGGCAACAGTTGGCGGCAATATAGTTGGAAATAACACATTGCCAAGTATATATGCAAATAAAGCTGGCAAATATATTTTAAGTATAAAAGATACCAAAAATGGTTGCCAAACAAATGATACAGCAATTGTAATAAAGAATGTTGTAGTACCAACAATTTCAATTTCAAATCCTGCAACAATTAAATGTCCTAATACTAATGTCATAATTGATGGATCAGGGTCATCAAGTGGTGATTCAATAAAATATCATTGGACTACACTTAATGGATTGATAATCAGTGGTGAAAATACAAATAAACTTTTGGTTGGTACTGGTGGAGATTACATACTAGAGGTATCAAATATCAAGAATCTTTGTACTTCATCGCAATCTATTAAAGTAAATCAAGCTACTTTTCCAATTAGTGCTAATGCTGGAAATGACCAAGTTGTATGTGATAGTTTGACTACTTTATCTGCTAATTTGCCAACAAATACAAATGGAGTTTGGACAAATCTAAGTGGAGATGTAATCACAACATTGCAATCATTTGAAACCAACAAAATAGTATTTGGCAATAACTATTTTGTATGGAAATTATCAAGTGCTGAATGCCCAAATTATAGTGCAGACACTATAACAATAAATAGAGTTAAGAAACCAGTTGCAGTAAATGATCTAGTAAATAAACCATTTAATGCAGATTCAATATTATTAAATTTAGCTAAAAACGATAATACAGGATCAAATTGGGTAATAACATTACTTTCTTCACCAAAAATTGGAACAATAAATAAAATAGATGAAGGAAATTATAGTTTTGCAGTTAGTAAATCATATTTTGGAAACTTGATTTTCAATTATTTATTATGCAATAAAGATTGCCCAGATTTATGTGATTCGGCAGAAGTAAAAATTGCTGTACAAGCTGATCCAAATGGAATTGACAATTATTTGCCCAATGTTATTACTCCTAACAATGATGGATTAAATGATAATTTGGTGTTTGATATAATTGACGTAGATGGTAATGATTTTCCTCAGAATGAAATAGTTATATACAATAGATGGGGAGAAATTGTATATGAAGCAAGTCCATATAAGAACGATTGGAATGGAGTGAATAAAAATGGAGGAATTTTGCCACAAGCTACATATTATTATATTTTAAGATTAAATATTCCAGGTGGAACAATTTTGCGAGGTGACGTTACAATTTTGAAAAAATAAATAAATATAAAAATACTACTAATTGAAAAGATTGTATATTTGCGGCAGGTTCTTATTTTATAAAAATAGATAGTTATGACAACAACAGAAAAAAAATCAAATAGTAAAAATTGGATGTTATTTATAGTATCTACTTTAGTTATGATAGGATTTTTAGTATTCAAGCCCGAATGGTTTTGGGTAGCATTGCCATTTTCATTAACTTATTTTTCTGAGGCAATGAATTATTTATAGTTTCGGCGTTAGTGCCCATACATCTCTATAAAAAAGCCGTCTAAATAAAATAGTTTAGCGGCTTTTTTATTTGTTCAAATTAATAATTTCCATTATTTTTTCTAAAGGAAGATTGGTAATATTTGCAATTAACTCAATTGAAATTCCATTTTTAAAAGCTGAAACTACAGTATTTTCTTTTTCTTTTTCAATACCTTTCTCTACTCCTTTTTCAATACCCTTTTTCTCAATTAATTCATAAGTACTCATAAATTCATTTTTTAAGTAACTTGGACTATCTTGTAATATTTCAACAAGGTTATTCTCAGTTAATTCAGTAACCTGTAGAAAATAAACGAATAAAATTACTAAAAAGTTTTTGTTTGTAATAGTTGAACATGTTGATAAGAGCTTGTGAATGTGTTTGATCAACAAGTCTGAATTATTTGAATATTTTTGAAGAAATAATGCAGATGACAAAAATGAATTCATAATTCCCCAAATTTGTTTGTCTGGAAGTTGTTGAATATCAACGAAGATAGTTTCAAAGTAGGGAATATATACCGAAAATGGAAGTGGATAATGACTAAAATGGTTTGCAAGATTCTTGAGTTCCCATTTTTTTTGCCATGATAAAATATTAATGGAATTATTATTCTTTTTTTCTTATTTGATTTTAATTGTTCACTATAACCATTTGATAAATAAGCAAGTAATTGAAATGAAACATTTTCTTCTGCAAAACTCTTATGTTCTAATAAAATAGTGATATATATTTCTTCATCTGAATTTATTAGTTTACATTATAAAATTACATCAAAAAAACTTCCTCGAGGGTTGAGCTTACAAAACTTGATTTTTCATGATTAGTTGATTGAATATCAATTAATTTGGAAATTTCAACAGGCAAAAAGATGGATAGAAAATCTATTGCATTTTGTTTATTGGCAAGTACTTCTTTGAAAAATTTGTCATGAATATTATTAATATTTTTTGGCATTATTCTATTTTATTTAAAAAAAAAGCCGATTGATATTTCAGTCGGCTTTTTCGATTTTGTATGATGTAAATTACTATTAACCCAAATAAGATTTTAAAGAGTTTTTATTATATGATTTTCTAAGTCTTCTGATTGCTCTTTCTTTTATTTGTCTAACTCTTTCTCTTGTAAGTCCATACAAATCACCAATTTCTTCTAAATTCAATGCTTTGTAGCCATTCAAGCCATAATAAGAGGATAAAACTTCGATTTCTCTTGGTGAAAGGATAGATAAGCCTTGCTGTACTTCTTCAACTAATGATTCTTCCATCAATTCTATATCGGGACTCATATTGTCTTCTCCAGCTATTAAATCCAACATCGTTGCATCGCTGTCATCACTATTTATCGGGGCATCCACCGACACATGACGGGTATTGCCACGAAGCATATTATTCACTTCTTTTGGTGTGATGCCTAAAATATCTGCAAGTTCATCATTTGTTGGCTCTCTCTCGAATTCCTGAACAAAAGAAAGAAATGCTTCATTTACTTTATTATAGGATCCAACTTTATTTAAAGGCAATCTTACTAATCGAGAATATTCTACAATTGCTTGCAGAATAGATTGACGAATCCACCAAACAGCATAAGAAATGAACTTGAATCCTTTAGTTTCATCAAATCGTTTAGCAGCTTTCATCAGCCCTACATTACCTTCATTGATCAAATCACTCAAAGATAAACCTTGGTTTTGATATTGTTTTGCAACAGAAACTACAAATCGAAGATTGGACCTTGTCAATCGTTCTAATGCTGCTTGATCTCCATTTCTAGTCCTACGAGCCAATTCTGCCTCATCTTCAGGTGAAAGCATCGGTATTTTCCCGATGTCATTCAAGTACTTCTCTAGTGCTAGACTTTCACGGGAAGTGATTTTGTTTGTAATTTTTAATTGACGCATAGTTTCTGAGTTGCTTTAATTATGCCAAAGGATATTTTATTTTTCATCTATTATTACGAATTTAATAATCAGTTTGTTGTATTTAATCTAGATTTATTATCTTACTCTACAATATTATAGGGAAAAAGGTTTCCAATACCTAAACAAAAAAGATGCCTGTTTGAAAAATAATTCATTTTGTGCATTGATTTATTTGTCTTGAACGTAATTTTGCACTCATTATGAAAAAGTCATTAATATTAGTAACCAATGATGACGGCTTATTTGCTCCCGGTATAAAGGCTTTGGTAGAAGTAGCTAAAAATTTTGGAGAAGTGATTGTGGTTGCTCCCGATTCCCCTCAATCTGGACAAGGTCATGCCATTACAATAGAAAGCCCATTGCGACTGAAAAAAATAGGTTTTATGGATAATATTGAAGCCTATGAATGTAATGGTACCCCTGTTGATTGTGTGAAATTGGGCAAACATGTGCTATTGAAAGATAGAAAAATCGATCTTTGTGTTTCAGGAATAAATCATGGCTCTAATGCAGCTATTAATATAATTTATTCTGGTACGATGTCTGCTGCAATGGAAGCTTCACTAGAAGGGATTCCATCCATTGGTTTTTCTTTGTTGGACTATAGTTTTGATGCTGATTTTGAGCCAAGTAAGCATATTGTAAATCTAATCATTCGTTATGTCCTCGAAAATGGAATGGAACATGGAAGTTTGCTAAATGTGAATATTCCAAAACTTAAAGATGATGAAATAAAAGGAATAAAAGTTTGCAGACAAGGTAATGCAAGATGGGTGGAAGAATTCAAAGAAGGAACTGACCCAAGAGGACAAAAATATTATTGGTTGACTGGAAAATTTATCAGTGAGGATAATGGTGAAGATACTGATGTTTGGGCTTTAGATCATCAATATGTGTCAGTTGTTCCTTCCGACCATGATTTGACTCTATATAAAGCAATACCAACATTGAGTAATTTAGAGAAAACCTATATTCATGATAAATAGAAATAGTTTTTGGATTGCTTTTGTCGCAGCAGTTTTATTACCATTTGTGGGTTATGCCATTATTTTGAGCATTTATGAACAAATGGAAAGTATAGGTTGGGTGTCACCTATCGGACTTGCTGGAAATTTCAGAACTCGAACAGTTGCAATGATTGCAGTTTGCTTGAACATTATTTTAATACAATATTATAATAGAAAAAAATTTACTGAATCCATAAAAGGGGTAGGGACTGCTACCATTATTTATTCTATTATTTGGGTGTTCTATTTTGGAAGACATCTATTTTAAAAAGTTCTATGTTATTAAAAAATGATTATGAGGGAGAATGGTTCACGGAATTATTCGAGGAGGGTACTACCATATTGATAGACAAACCTTTGTATTGGACTTCATTTGACGCTGTTAATAAAATAAAAGCTAAATTAAAATATGGCTTTGGGCTAAAAAAAATTAAAATTGGTCATGCAGGCACGTTAGACCCTATGGCAACTGGGTTATTAATAATTTGTACTGGGAAAAATACAAAAATGATAGACCAATTTCAAGGAATGGAAAAGGAATATACTGGCACTTTTTTTATTGGGGCTACTAGACCAAGCTATGATTTAGAAACCGAAATTGATGAATATTTTGTTACTGATCATATTGATAATATATTGATTAAAAAAGCATTACAAAATTTCGATGGAGAAATAATGCAACTTCCACCAATATTTTCAGCAATAAAAAAGGATGGCCAACCGATATATAAAAAAGCTAGAAAAGGCAAGGAAGTAGAAATAGAACCAAGAAAAGTAAATATTTCAAATTTTGAAATTACAGATAATAAGATGCCTTTTTTAGATTTCAAAATTACTTGTAGTAAAGGTACTTATATCCGATCTATAGCTTATGATTTTGGAAAAGCATTAGATAGTGGAGCATATTTAGAAAAATTATGCCGCACAAGGATAGGGGTTTTCCAAAATGATTCTGCTTGGCAATTGGAGCCATTTATCGAAAAATTAAATCAAATAGAAATCAAATAAAAATGGAAGATAAGTCAGTTGTAAAAGAATCTACTATTCAAATCAATGTGGGGTTGAATGCACAAAATATCCCAGTCGCAATGGATTGGTTTTCAACGGATAATCCTGAAAAAATAGAGGTTGCACCTTGTAAAGCAATGTTACTATCCTTATTCGATAGCGATCATAGAGACACTCTGAAAATAGATCTTTGGACAACTGAAATGCAGGTGCAAGAGATGGATCGATTTATGTTTCAGACTTTAAGAGGACTAGCGGATACTTATTTCAAAGCAACTCAAAATAAAGATCTAGCATCTGATATGCAGAAATTTGTTCAATATTTTGGAGAAAAAACTGAATTAATTCAGAAGAATTAATATGACAGAAATTCGAAAAGTAAAATGACCAAAATGTGGCACTTGGAACGAAAATAGAGACTATTGTTACAACTGTAATACCTTGATAAACTATCAGTTGGAACGTGAGATGAAAGAATCTCAGAGAAAATTGGAAAAGCAAAATGCTCCAAAAGACAAATGGGATATTTGGTTGGAAAATATGAAGAATTCTGATAAGCTATTTCACAATATGATTTATTGGGGTTTGCAATCAACTTGGTTCTTGTTATTGGCTTTTGTAACTATCGCTATTTCCATCTTAATTTTTGGACCAGGCTAATGAAATATGGGTTATTAATTGTTTTTGTTTCAATATATATTTTTCAACTATTAGTAAAATTTAAAATAATTGATATTGATAATTCGTTTGTAATCAATTATTTAGCCGATATTTTATGTTTGCCCATACTTCTTATCTTTTCTGAAATTTTCATTCAAAAAATACAAAACAATCCATTTTACAAAATTAGTAAACTTCAAGTTTTTGTAGTATTTGTTTATATTTCAGTTATTTTTGAATGGATTTTGCCTTCTTTTTCTTCGAAGTTTACTGCAGACTCGAATGATATTTTAGCTTATGCAATTGGAGGAATATTTTTTGTGATTTATCAAAAATATTATATTAATCATTAGCCTCCGCCAACTCTTTCACTTTAGCCAATGCCAATGGAAAAGTTTGATCAAAATACGTTTGATATGCTTCAAAATTAGTGAGTTGAACGACTAATTTGTAAGTGTAGTTATCTATTTCTGAAAGTGTGTAATTCTCAAAAACATCACTATAATTTGAATCTTCTATGGGTAGGTTAATGTGGTTTTTTACCTCTCCTAAATGATGGATGGACAAGTATTGATAGGGGATATTTTCATGGATGAGACCATACACACCATTTCCATCTAGATTGAGAAACTGTACAGAACTGCCTTTCTTCCAGTCTGTTACATAGTATGAACCTTCATGAAAAACACTAACCCATTTTCTATAGGTAGTGTCATCCCATAAGGTGTTCCAAATTTTTTCGGGAGTTGCTTTTATTTCAATAGAATATTCTAATGGATTCATAATTCACTTTTTATTTTATCTTCTTTTGATAATCCGAATTCGTCGATATATATTCTCACTAGTAATAAGAATATGGATATTATTAGAGGTCCGAAAATTATTCCTAAAAAGCCAAACATATTCAATCCAATAAATGCCCCAAAAAGAGTGATCAGTGGGTGAACATCAGCTAGTTTTTTTTGCAAAAATAACCTTGCAACATTATCCATCGACCCAACAACAATTAATCCCCATAAACCCACTCCAATTGCTTGATAAAAATTACCTTGCGAAAACTGAATTAGCATTAATGGAACATACACAACCATTGTACCAACTATTGGTATTACAGAACTAATGGCAGTGAAAACGCCCATCAAAATAAACTCTTGTACTCCAAATATCCAATAGCCTATAAACCCTACAAATCCTTGAATAATAGCTACTAATGGAATTCCAATGGCATTGCTATAGATCATACTTTTCAATTCAGCAATTATATTATTCGTATTTTTCTGATTGAAAGGCAATGATTTATTAAAACTCAACTCCATTTCCATACATTGGGTGAGCATGAAATACAAAATCAGATACATAAAGAAAATCGTTCCGATTCCATTCATCGTTCCACCAACAGCATTTTGAACGAAACTGACTAACATCGAATTTGCTTTTTGATAATTAGCATCGCTAAATAGCTCAATTTTATAATTTGTAAGAATGTATTGATGTAACGATTCGAAGTATGTTTTAAAAATATCTGGATTCTGTAAGTATGGACTGATCTTATCTATTATTACTGAAGTTAACCATGCAAATGGAATGACCAATAAAACTATTGAGCTGATTATCAATAATAAAGCTGATGCCCACCGCTTCCATTTTTTCTTTATAATTAAATAAAAATTAGCTGATCTTAAAATGACATATAGTGTTATTGCCCCAAGAAATGCATTTAGAAAATAATACATTTCGTATGCAAGTAGCAATCCTAGAAATCCTATAAATAATAAAAATAGAACTTGTCTTATTTTATTTGGATGAATCTGATGTTGCATTTATTAATTTTTAATTTCAAATTTATAATATCTCTTGCTTATATTTGATTTTTTATAAATATTTATGAGTCAGAAGATAGAAAATAATTGGGGAAGTCAATTCTTGTGGGTTTTATTTTTTCTTGCAATCATTGTAGGGTTATTTTACTTTAAAAACTACAAAAAAAGTAGCTCAAAACCCCACCAAAATGTAACACAACAAAATGATAACCAGAGAAATAAAACTAATCAGGAAAATATTTTGGATGGTAATAATCCTGATTTTCTTCCAATAGGAACTAATAAGGAAATTGTAAAACACAAAGGATATACTCTTTCCTATTCAGAGCCCTACGAACAAGCTGAATGGGTTGCTTATCCGCTTACGAGAGAAATGGTAGTGGGGTATCATGCTCCAAGAAATGATAATTTCAGACCCGATTTTTCTGTAAAAACTTACTCTGCCACTCCAGATGATTATAGAGGTTCGGGTTATGATAGAGGGCATTTGTGCCCAGCATCGGATATGAGTTATGATGAAAAAGCTATGGATGAGACATTTTTGATGAGCAATATGAGTCCACAAGTCAGGAATTTTAATGGAGGAATTTGGCGTGAATTAGAAGAAAACGTGAAAGATTGGGCTAAGAAACATCAAAAAATATATGTTGTCACTGGACCCATTCTTAAACCTGGATTAAGATTTATAGGAAAAACGAATAAAGTGTCAATCCCTGAAGCTTATTACAAAGTAATATTAGATGCAAATCTTCAAGATGCAATTGCTTTTATTATGCCGAATGAAGTGAGCGAAAAACCAATTAAAGATTATGCCACAACGATAGATGAAGTAGAAAAAATCACAAATATCAATTTTTTCCCAAAACTATTAACGCCTGACCAAGAAGTTATTATAGAATCAAAATTCAATTCAAATAATTGGTCAGTGAATGAAAAAAGATATCAAACCAGAATTCGGGAATGGAACCAAAGGTAATTAAAATGAGTAATTCAAATAGATTGTTTTAGGAAAATTGAAATCTAAATTATATAATTTACTTGATGAATAATCTGGTGGTTTATTAGGGTAGCTTGATGAATAATTATAATATTCCAAATAACCCGTAATTATTACATCTGTACTTATTGAAAATCGTCTAGTAAAAAAGTACTCTGCTCTGAAGAAACCTAATAATCCATACGAATTACTATAAGTGTTAAATGTTGAGACCCATAGAAATGATGAATCTCTATTGTAACTAATATGATTACTTTTTTTATAGCTATAATCCAATCCAACTAATAATTTAATAGACTTATTAGAATAAACATATTTGTCAACTCCTATATAAAAAATATAATCTTTATTGAAGGTATTACTTATATTAAAAATTGTAAAAAATGTATTTGCGTTAAATATTTGATTTAAATATTTATAGTTGAATCCTAAATTAAAGTTGATATTTTTAAATAATCTTCTATAAAAAACTTTATAATTTTCTATTTTCTTATTTGAGTATTTCAAATTATTGAATAGTAAATCAGATACTCCAAATCCTATTTGATTCTTATAAGGAATTGCATTCAATTTTATACTATCAGATTGTGCAATGGAATATATATAACTGAATAGAAAAACTACAATAAATGCCTTGGGCTTCATATTTTTTTTAAACAAAAATAATTATTTTAATAAACTTCAGTGTCATTTCCATTCAGTTTTTTTTCAAGGTCATTGAATCTTTTTTTGAATTGGTCTAATTTTTTGCAACCATTAAATAAAGGATCATTGCTGAAGTCTGCAATTTCTTGTAGCACTTTTTTATCTTTCGATTTCAGGTAATCATTGACTTTCGATTCGTAGATTTGGTAAATTTCGTCAAAACTTTTTCCTCTGAATAGGCTCGATGCAACTTGCTGAATAACAATGGAATCTCTCTTTTTCTTGCTCTCAGGTTTCATTTTTGAGCTTTCGATAACTATATTTTTTTCGTTTGCACTATCCACAATTACAGTGGGTTGATCCAAAACGGACATGACGCTATCTAATTGTTGTTTTTCATTCAAATTTAAGGTTGACGTAGTAAAATTGTTGTTAGAGAAGTAAAATATTGCACCGAAAATAGCAAGAATAGGTAATGCAAAAAGTAGCAAATACTTTTTAGTAAAATATTGTTTCATTGATTATTGGTATTGATAAAAAAACAAATTTATTGTTTTTTATCAATAATAACCCAATTTTTTTGAATACAATCTTAGATTTGTACTATAAATACCGTCTTCTAACGATTTTTATGAAGTTTTTTGCTCTTAATTCTTTGTTTTCTGCAGCCCAATTGAACCTATTTGCAAATCTGACTAACAATTCCTTAGCAGTATCGAAATTAGTAAAGCCATTCAATTTTGCAATTACTGTATCCATTTCATTCTGCTGACCACCAAATAACTCATTGACAATCAATATTTTTTCATTCAGCCCAAATGCTCTACTCAAATCTGCAACAGGAGTTTCTGCTAATTTGGTAAATAAATCATTTTTACTTTCAACAGTAAATAGATTTTCAACTTTTGATGAAAACTGCAAATAAGGGTCGTTACTTTTTGGTTCTGCTACTTTATCTATTTTTGGCTCAGCATCAACTATAGGCAATTCCTCTTCTATCACTAAAACTTCTTCTTCGATAGGATTAGGTTGAGTTACAGCATTCTCAATTACAGAGTGTTGTGTGCTATTTTGATGAGAAATTGGTTCTATATGATTTGCTTCAACTTTAGAAATAATTTCAACTTTTTCTTCTAAAATTTCTTTTGGTATTTCTATTATTTTTGGAGCTTCATATACTGGAGCTTCCACTTTTGGTTGTGGCTTGATTTCAATATCCTGTTTTGAGAAATCATGTATTGGAACAGAATTGCCCAAAGCTGCCTCATACAACTTTCTTATATAGCTCAATAATAAATCTTTTTCCAAACTCGATACTTGATTATCTTGTTGAATGGATTGGAAAAGAGTATTTATTTTATCTAAAATTATTTTTACTTGCAATTTATCCATAATCATAATTATAAGAAGTTTGAAATAATACTTTCAATAGTGATATATTCTTTATCTTAGCACAAATTTTACGCTAAATATTATAAAGATGTTTGATAAATAAGCTGTTAATATTCATTGAATAAGTTTATATTTTTAATTTATTTTATCAAAATTCATCCTTGTTTTTATTTAATTGTCTATTATTGAATTGGTTATATTAATGCCATTCATTTTTTTGTATCAATCCATTTATCATTTCTAATTTTTTTAATAACGAATGATAAGTGCAATTTATTGAGGTAGATTATGTTTTTAGAGCCCTATTTTCGTGGTCAACGTAGTGGATGGATTGAAGTTATATGTGGATCTATGTTTTCAGGTAAAACAGAAGAACTCATCCGCCGTCTGAAGAGAGCAAAAATAGCCAACCAAAAAGTGGAGATTTTCAAACCAACGACCGATACTCGTTATCATATTCAAAGAGTGGTTTCTCACGATTCCAACTATATCATGTCGAATCCTGTTGAAAAATCTGCTGATATTTTATCGATGGTAGAAGGAATTGAAGTAATTGGAATTGATGAAGCACAGTTTTTTGATATGGATTTGGTGAATGTTGCTCAAAAACTGACTAAAAAAGGAATAAGAGTAATTATCGCAGGATTGGATATGGACTATCGAGGAATCCCATTCGGACCCATGCCCAATCTATTGGCTGTGGCTGAATATATTACAAAAGTTCATGCAATCTGTTCGCATTGTGGCAACTTGGCAACCCACTCCTATAGATTATCGAATGAGGATTCAACAATCCTATTGGGCGAAAAAGATAGTTATGAGCCACGCTGTAGAACTTGTTATGAAATGGGTAATATATTGAATCTGAAATAATTATACCATGTCATTATCATTCTTATCCAATTTGTTCAATATTTGGAAAACTTCGTTTAGTGGTCTGAGTAGGAATATTTGGTTGCTCACATTAGTAAATTTTGTGAATAGAATGGGGTCGATGGTCATTGTTTTTTTGCCATTGTATCTTCCAGAAAATCATCTCGGCAAAATTGAAACTGGAATGGTGATGTCTTGTTATGGCATAGGATCGGTTTGTGGCAACTTTTTAGGTGGAAAATTGACAGATAAATATGGTTTTTTTTGGGTTCAAACATTTAGTTTGTTCTTTAATGGAATTGTACTTATCGCAATGAACTATGCCACAACATTTTATCAACTGAGTTTCATGGTATTTATGATGAGTTTTGTGGGAGATATGTTCAGACCTGCAAATTCTGCGGCAGTAAGCTTTTTTAGTTCCTCAGAAACTCGTACTCGTAGTTTTTCATTGATCCGATTAGCATTCAATTTAGGCTGGACAATAAGCCCAGCTATTGGAGGAATATTAATTCACTATTTTGGTTGGTCATTGATGTTTTTTGTCGATGGATTCACCTGCATTATTGCTTCAATAGTAGTTTATAAAATATTTTATCATCATCAAGTTGGGGGAATAGGGGAGCAGGAAATCAAAAAATTGAAGGAAACTGCTGTAAATTCGATTTCAATTTGGAAAGATTCCTCTTTTCTATATTTTATTTTTCTTACTTTTTTGAATGCATTTGTATTCATGCAATTGCTTTGGACGATTCCAGTTTTCTTCAAAGAGAGCTTGAGTTTCAACGAAGCTCAAGTAGGGCTGATGATTTCAATAAATGGATTTATAGTGGCAACGATAGAGATGCCACTTATCTATTCTATTGAAAATCAGAAGAATCCGAAATATTGGATTAAAATGGGATTGATATTATATTCACTTTCATTTTTGGTTCTGAATTTGCCAATTTGGGGTTTTGCTGCCGCATTGTTGTGTACGATAGGGCTTTCATTTGGTGAAATATTGGTGATGCCATTTAGTTCAAATTATGTTTCACAAAAGGCAGGTTGGGATAATATAGGGCAGTATATGGCATTTTATTCCATTGCTTATTCTTTAGCAAATATATTAGCTCCATTAGCTGGCACCTCAATAGTTGCAGAATATGGATATACAACATTATGGTATTTTATTGGGATTTTGGCAATGATGGTTTATTTTGGTTTTAGGTGGGTGAAGTGAGAATTTTTTAATCTATTTTTTTATAAAGATCAGCATAAATAAAAATAATTTACAATTATATATTTGAAATTAAAGTAAATTTTTTTTGAATATATTGGAAAATAATTATGTTCTTTAACATTTATTTTGAATTATTTATATTATGGAATGAAATGATATTTTTTTGAAATAGGAATTTCATAGTTGTTGATAATCAAATTATTATTATTGTATTTTTGTATTTTATCAACATTGATGATGAAAGCACGATGAGTTTGTTTGAATTTATTTGAAGGTAACTCATTTTTAATTTGTAAGATTGTGGATCTACATTTGTATGATTTAGTATTTGTATTAATTATTAGATAATTACCTTCTGATTCTATAAAATTAATGTCATCCAATTGGAGTTCTACTTTATATTCTCCATCTTTTACCAAAATGGTAGGCTTAGGAACACTATCATTTGCAGATTTTATTATCGCTAATTCAATTGATGCGATTAAATCACTATTTTTAAATGGTTTTGTAAGATATGAATATGGTGAAGTAACTAAGGCTTCATTAATGATAACTGAATTTTCGTAGGCAGTAAGATAAATAAAAGGTACTTTTTGTTTGTTATAAATAAGCTGACCCAATGTAATGCCATCCATTTCATTTTCGCCGAGATTAATGTCAAGAATAGCAAGATCTACAAATTCAGAATTGAGTGTAGAGATAGCTTCATCAGCATTTTTAGACTCAAGTACTTGATAACCATTTTCTTGTAATATTTTTTTGGTTAATCTTCTATTTAGAAAATCATCCTCTACTAATAATATAACTTTTGTTTTCATTTTAAAAATAAATTATTATTTCGAATCCTTTTTTGTTATTTGTTTTTACTATACCATTTAATTGATCTATAAGTCCTTTCATGATTTCTACACCTAACCCTTTTGTTTCAACTTTAATAAAATCATAACCTATTCCGTTATCAATATATTGAATGCAATTTTTATTTTGTTTTTCATCTTTAAAAACTTCAATATTAATTAGTCCGTTTGCTTGTTTTTCAAAGGCATGTTTCATGCTATTACTCACTAACTCTACAATAATTAATCCGATTGGTAAGGCTTTTGAAATAGGTAAGGTTTCTATTTTACAATTGATAATAAGGTTGATTAATTTTACTTTTTTATCATAAGAATCTTTTACTAGTTCTGCCAATTCTGTAATATATCTCTTTAGATCAACTTCCGTTACACTATCTAATACATTCAATTTCTTGTGTAATAAGGCAATAGTATGTATTCTGTTTTGGTTGCTTCTAATAAGGTCGTCTATATTGCTATGATCTATTGATTCTTTCTGAATTTCTAAAATACTGATCACATATTGTAAATTATTCTTTACTCTATGTTGCAATTCTGATAATAGAATTTGCTTTTGACCGAGATATTTTTTTAATTCTGCAATTTGACTATTAATGATTTTATTTTGGGAGCTAATTTTATTATTCTTACTAAAAATGTATATTGAAGTGATTAACAATAATATAAATATTATAAATATATAAAGTATCTGTCGGTTTTTGTTATTTAATCTTTCTTCGTATTTAGCATTTTGATACTCAGTTTCTAATTTTTTTGCATTTTCTTCAATTTGCTTTCCATAAGATTTGTCTAATTCATTTACTGCTAATTTCAGATAATAATATGCAGATTCATATTGATTTAATTTTTTGAAAATATCTGCTCTATTCTGCAAAATGTTACTTTTTGAACTAAAATCGTAAATTTGGTTATAATATTTCAATGCTTCGTTATTGTAAATCAATGCAGTTTTATAATCACCAAGATTCAAGTAGTTTCGATCTATATTTATGTTTGTCATTGCTACTGCTGTAGGATCATTTATTTTCAGATATAGTGGGATGGTCATTAGAAAATATTTGTTGCTCTTTTCATAATCATATTTGTAATTGGAATAGATGATTCCAAGTAATAAATTACCATCATTAATATCTCTATTCCTATTATACTTTTGTGCAGAATCAATTGCTATTTCTATTTCATGAATTGTTGAATCAACCCCAGCACTTAATCCATCTTTTAAGTATTCATTTGGAATAGTCACTATACTATCCATAACTCTTCTTAAAGATGACCTCCTAATATTTACTGTACTATAAAGATTATTTATATTATAATTTTTGCAATCATTTGCAGCTAATTTTATATATTTAAAGGCTTCTGCGAAATTGGAATTAGATTCGTGTATCAAAGAAATATATAAGTCTGCTCTACATGAAATCTTGTGATAATTAAATTTAATTGCCTTAGAATGAATAATTAACAGTTTTGATAAAGATGTTTTAAAGTCTAATTTTTCTAATATAACGATACTCTTTTGTAATTCTAAATATAACTTTGGTTCATCAAAATCAGAAAAGTACTTATTCTTTATCATATTTTGAAGACTATCTATTTTAATTTCTGCTTCATGAAAATTACTAAAATCTATTAAACTATCTATTTCATATAACCCTTTGTAGAAACTTTTAACATCTTGTGCTGATCCAAAATCCAATGAAAAAAGAACTATAAAAACAGTAAAAAAGCATTTGTACATTAAAGAAATAGTAACTATTTTAATTAATATTTTAGAAAAATCTTAATAATTCAATACTAATTACTTTTAAGTAATATAAACAAATTTAGTATTTTATATATGTAAAACAAAGTATTTGCGATTTGATTGACTTTTTAATAATAATATTGACTAAACAAGAATTATCTATAACTTGATTTATATTTTTTTTATTGAAATCCTATCTCAGCCAAAACTTTTTTCTTAATTCAGCTGAAATAGGAATTTCAATATTAAAATAAGGATATTTACCTTATTAAAAATTCATGTTTATTAAAACAATGTTGTATGAAATACTTAAAATCAATAAAATAATTATATTTTTACAAACTTCCATAATTGGCCTGAGACATTATCGCATTGATTCATAAATGCTCCTCCATTTTTTTCACTTCCATTTTTTTCATTACCTTCAAGGCACTCTCCATCCCCTCTAAATTGAGTTTTTAAGCGATAGTAGCCATTCCCAGCATCTTCAATTTTCCAAAGTTGACCTGAAACATTTTTGCATTTATCCATAAATGCTGCACCATTTTTAGCATTTCCATTATATTCATTACCTTCAAGACACTCTCCAGCTCCTCTGAATTTGGTCTTAAATCTAAAATATCCATTTCCAGCATCTTCAATTTTCCACATTTGACCAGAAACATTTTGACATTTGTCCATGAAAGCAACGCCATTTTTCACTGTTCCCTTTATCTGATTCCCCTCCAAACATTCACCATCTCCTCTGAATTGAGTTTTGAGTCTGTAATACCCTTTGAAATTAGGATCGAATTGTGCTTTTAGGGTAGAAAATAATGTTGTGATGAACACTATTGTGAACATTAATTTAAAAAATTTCATTTGTAAAAAATTAAAAGTAAAAAAATTGATTAAAGATTAATTCTAAGAATTAGAACTATTTGTCTTGATAATTGTAGTTTTCTGAATTATTTATTATTTAATCGAATCTAATATGTCTGATAATCAAACCATAAGGAGGGCAAATGGATTATTTGCTCATTGTAAAAACTGTTTCTACTCCATTAATTGGAGCCTCAATAACTAGCGATGATGCAGTAAGAGTAGTAACATTTGCAGTATAAAGTCCTACAATATCTAATGTTTTTCCATCAGACGATAATGAATAATCAAAAAAATCAGCTACTGGCTCAGATGGATCGCATCTATTTGTACCATAGTTATATGTTAATTGAGTTCCAAAAGCCATTGTATCATCTCTATCGCAGGCTGAAGATGCTTCAATATTTGCAACTTTGAAAGATTTTATTTTCCAAGTTCCTGTTTTTAAAAGCTCTAATGGAGTTTTTGGTGTTGGTGTTGGTGTAGGTGTTGGAGTTGCTTCTTTTTTACATGCTATTATTGAAATTAATCCGAATAGTAAGCAATAAAGTAAATTTAAATTGTTCATTTTAATGAATTTTTTAATTATGTAATAGATTATTTAATAATGACTTATAGAGTTATTGTCTTTAACATTTGGCTTATATCACCAACATAATCTCACTTCAAGTGTAAGTGGTAGTTGGCGTAAATGGTTTTAAAAATCCTAATTTTTTCATTTGTAATTTTTTATATATTTTGATTTCGAAATGCTGATTTATTATTTTCTGCATTAAATTTTTGATAGAACAAATCTATGGAGGATGAAAAAAACTAAAAAATAATTGGGATAAATGGCAGATTTTTGGGATAGGAATTTGGTTTTATGTAAATAATTAGAATATTTATTAGGATTTTGGTAATTTATTAAAATTATATGTTGAATTCTCAATGTGTTAATGACAAATTAAGGTTTTACTTTTATCTAAAAAATCTTAATTTTTATCCATTTATTTAATACAATTTTATCAACTTAATCTACCTTTCTTACGTTTTGGAATGCGATAACTAATTTTATGAAGTATATTATTATTGGAACAATAATGTTCCTATCTAATTTTCTATTTGGTCAAAATACATTCACCATTAATGGCACTATAAAAGATGCAGATAATGGGGAAACTTTGTTAGGTGCTACCATTGAGGTACCTAAGTATCAATCTGGTACTACAACCAATGAATATGGTTTTTATTCAATCACAATTCCAGAAGGAACTGATTCTATTGTATTGAAATATAGCTATATCGGCTATCAAACTATCTCTCGAACTATTATTGCAAATAAAAATATTGTAATAAATATCAAATTGCAACCTGTGGGGCAAGTTCTAAGTGAAGTGGTAGTGGCTGCAAATGGATTGGAAGAAAAGAACAAATCTACAGAAATGAGTGTGGCAACACTTAATGTGAAAGAAGCAAAATTATTGCCTGCATTATTTGGCGAAGTGGATATTATCAAAACAATCCAATTGAAACCCGGTGTGAATGGTGGCTCTGAGGGTAGCACGGGTCTTTTTGTGAGAGGCGGTGGTGCTGATCAGAACTTAATCGTATTGGATGAAGCAATTGTATATAATGCTCAACATTTGTTTGGCTTTTTTAGCACTTTTAATTCTGATGCATTGAAAGATGTTAAGATATTCAAAGGTGGATTCCCAAGCCAATATGGTGGGAGATTGAGCTCAGTAATAGATGTCCGATTGAAAGAGGGAAATAACCAAAAATTCTCAGGAAGTGGTGGAATTGGGCTAATTGCCTCTAGGCTAACTCTTGAAGGACCAATTCAAAAAGGAAAATCTTCATTTATAGTTTCTGGCAGAAGAACTTATGTCGATATTTTTACTAATGCAATCAATAAAGCAAACGAAAATAAAGAAGGTGCTACAAAAATACCAGGCTATTATTTTTATGATTTGAATACAAAAGTTAATTTCGAATTGGGTCCGAAAGACCGATTGTTTGTTAGTGGATATTTTGGAAGAGATGTATTTAATTTCTCTAATAAGACGTTTAATTTCAATTTTAATTGGGGAAATGCCACTGGTACCGCAAGATGGAACCATGTGTTTAATCCAAAGCTATTCTTAAATACCACCTTTACATACTCTGATTATCAATACAATATATCCAATAAACTAACGGGATTTGAATTCAATACCAACTCAAATATCAGAGATGCAAATTTGAAATTTGATTTTCATAATAATTTGAATACCAATCACAATCTTCGTTTTGGCGGAAATATAACTTATCATCAGTTCGGAGTTGGAAGGTTGAAAGCAGGTAGTACGGATGGGAAAATATCTTTCTCAGCTGGGAATGATTTTAATGGTACTGAAATGGGTGCTTATGTAGCCGATGAATATCAAGCTCTAAAAAATTTGAAAATAAATGCAGGACTAAGATTATCAAGTTTCATCAGCAGTGGAAATGTAAGCAACTTGGGTTGGGAGCCTCGATTGGCATTAAATTATGGAGTAAATGACAAAATTTCTTTGAAAGCAAGTTATTCTAGGATGTATCAATATGTTCATTTGATTTCAAATTCAGGAATATCATTACCAACAGATATTTGGTATCCGAGTACTGCTAAAGTAAAACCTGAAACATCCGATCAGATAGCAGGAGGAATTTCATGGCTCTTAGGAAAACATTGGCTATTAACAAATGAGTATTATTACAAATGGCTTGGCAATCAGATTGAATATAAAGATGGAGCTCAGTTGTTTGCAAATGACAATATAGAAAACGAATTTTCATTCGGAAAAGGATACGCCTATGGCATGGAGTGGGAACTGGAGAAAAAAGAAGGTAAACTTACAGGTTGGATCGGTTATACTTTGGCTTGGGTGAAGAAAGGGGGCTTTCCAGACATTATGCAAGGTAGATATTTTTCACCAAAATACGATAGAAGACACAATCTTACTGTAGTGGCAATATATGAACTAAATAGAAGAATATCATTGACAGGTGCTTTCGTATTTGGCTCAGGAGATGTGGGTTGGTTGCCTTCAGGTAGGTTGACTTTCCAAAACACTACTGGAACACAATTCGATCCTGTGATACCTGTTTATGGCGATAGAAATACATTCAGATTACCAAATTACCATCGTTTAGATTTGGGAATGGTCATTCGATTTTGGCACAAATGGGGAGAAAGCGACCTTACAATTAGTGTATATAATGCTTATGACAGGAGAAATACCTATATTTTATATTTAGAACCAGAATATCAAACTGTTAATCAAGGTGGTGTGAATATCCAAATACCTACTAGAATAGCTGCAAAACAAATATCATTGTTCCCTATACTTCCATCTATAACATGGAATTTTAAATTTTAATAGATCGAAATTAGAGTATGAAAAAATTAATTCAATATATCGGCATTGCAATCTTACTTTCTATTTCAGTGATTGCCTGTAATTTAGAAAAAGAAGTAGAAATAGTATTACCAGCTTACGAAAGACAGTATGTTGTGGAATGTTATTTGGAGCCAGGCAAACCATTCAATTTGTTACTGACAAAAAGTAGTTCTTATTTTGATTCCATTAGCCTTGATCCTGCAAAATATTTGAAAGATTTGTTGGCTGATAGTGCAAAAGTTACAATAACTCATAATGGAGTGGTTCATGAATTGAAAGAAACTTTATACATCGACCCTACTACAAACAAATTGGGTAATTATGCAAGTCAAGATTTAGTTCCTGCGGATTATACTAATGAGTTTGTCCTAAAAATCGTTACAAAAGAAGGTAAGTTAATCAATGGAGTAACGAAAATCCTTCCAATTGTGAAAATTGATAGCATAGCTGTAGAGTATCAAGATACTTTTGCTAGAGTTCTGACTTATCTTACCGACTCAAAACTAACTGAAGATTATTATAGAAGAGTGCTGAATGAAGGGTCATTGGATTCATTACCACGACAAGATTTTGCTAACGATGATAAGTTATATGATACGGAGCTAGTGGCTTATGGCACTGGATATAATTATGTGAAAGGAGACACAATATTTAATACAATATTTCATATGACTAAAGATTATTTTGACTTTTTCAGAACAATAAATATTGCAAAAGCCAGTAATGGAAATATCATTGCTCAACCATCAACCATTACTTCTAATGTGTCAGGCTCGGCAAACCCTATTGGTATATTTACTGGATTATCTTATGATCGGAAAATGACAATTATAAAATGATAAATTAAAGATTTATTTTTTCCAATAACCCCTTCTTTTTCACTAAGTTTTTATAATCCCATTGAATAATTCTTGATTTTTTTAGCCACCTTTTAAGTTCATCTGGAAGAATTTCAGTAACTGAATTATAGAAAATTGAAGCGTCTTTGAATTTTCCACCAACAATATTTAGATTAGGCTCTTGGAAATCAGCACCGCTCCAGAACATCAACCGAATTCCGTTTTTTTGTTTGCTATAACCAACTATAGGGTTGCCGCTAAAAAACCAAACAGGATGAGCATGCCAAATTTTACTATCAGCTTCAACTAATTCAATATCAATAATTTGAGATAAATATTCGCAAATTTTTTGATCATTAGGCTCCATTTTTTCATTGAAATCTTTGATTGTTGGATTCATAAATTTAATTTTTAAAAATTAATAATCAGTTTAAAACTAAAATTTCTTCCTATATTGTAAACACCTGTCCTGCCATTAAATGGATTTGTTGGTGCGTATTTCAATCTGCTCAAATGGCTTTGATAGGCAACATTTCCAATATTTTCAGCCACAAAATTAAGATTAATTGCATCTTTTCTTTTAAATGCTTTGATATTAACTCCAAGACTTGCATGCAAGAGTAAATAATCAGGGGTAGCAGTCTCTGTACGATATGCTTTGAAATACTGATTTTGTTGGAAATAATAATCTACACCAAATTTTATATAAGCATCTGAAAATGTATTATTTAATTTATTAAATGTTGCTTTTATTTCTCCTCGGTATTTTGGTGAAGGAATGAATGGTAGATATTTAGTGCTATCTGTCTGATTATTTTGAATGGCTCGAACTAGAGAAAATGAATTTTCAAGATGTAACCAATCTAAAGGGTGAGGATGAAAGTCAAAATAAAGTTCACAGCCAAATAAGTTAGCATTTCCTTTTGTAAATTTAAAGCTTGGCACTGGTTCATTTGGATCGGAAATACTGTCTAAGCCATTGTTTGTCAATAGTTTTTCAGTAAAAATATAGTTTGATATTATGTTAATAAATGGTGTGAATTCAAATAATATGTGATCAGAATTGTAAAAGTAAGCGATATCAACTTGATGGCTTAGCTCTGGTTTTAAATTCGAATTTCCTATTTCATATCTAAAAGACCCTTCATGACGACCATTTGAGGATAGCTCTGCAATACTTGGAGCTCTGAAACCTCTGGATAAATTAAACTTCAGTGTTGAATTCGAGTTAATTTGATAGGTCAACCCTACACTGCCCGAAAATCCATTAAAATTTTTGTTCAAATAATCAAATTTTTGAGTTGCATGAGGATTATTTGTTGGCAGACCAATGGAGTCCAAAAAGAGGGATTGGGCATTAAGCCAACGGTTATCCCATCGTAATCCTCCAGCAATTGTAAGATTTTTTATAGATTTTTGAGTGAAAATGAATGCCCCAACATCAAACAATCTGTATTCTGGAATTATAAATTCCAACCCTTTGTTTAGATTAGATTGGTACATTCCACTGATTCCAACAGATGATTCCCAGCCTTTTACTTTTTCTAAATTATATCTAAAATTATAATTAATAGTTTTTAGGTCGAAAAATAAGGCAATATCTTTTGGCATTGTTGGGTCGCCAAATTCTTTTCGAATATTATTTTGATAGGCAATATCTGATTGAAAAACTCCTTTTTTCATTGCCCAATAATTATTTGAGGCTATTCGAAAGTGACTAATTTCTTGATGTGGAAACCCAATTTTATAACCTTTTAAATTATCTTCATTTGCTACAATTTCATCCCCATTTTCATTGATATATAAGAACTTCCCCATACTATCTCTTTCTCCTTCAACGAGATTTATGGAAGAATTATATGAACTAATTGTGAGTGAAGAATGTCCCCAATTTTTATTGATGCCCAATGTCAAGCTACCATCATATTCCTTAAAACCAGAATTATATACTTTACCATCATATTTATTTTGATAATTACTGGTTATTTTATTACTCAATCGACCATTCCATTGTATTCCTTTTTTACTTCCTACATTCGATAATGAATATCCAACTAACTGATTGTTTGTCTGATAGTTAATTAAGAATTGTGATTTAATTTCATTGTTGATTGGCATTCTTGGTGCAAGAAAATTTATAACTCCAGCAATTGCATCCGAGCCATACAATAGGCTACCAGGTCCTTTAATAATTTCAACTTTATCAATATTATACTCATCTATTTCTATTCCATGCTCATCGCCCCATTGTTGTCCTTCTTGCCTGATTCCATTATTCAAAGTGATGATTCTATTATAACCCAACCCTCTAATAATTGGTTTGGATATCGCCACTCCTGTAGTAATTTGACTTACTCCTGGTAAATTTTTCAAAGCATCAATTAGGTTGGTTGAACTATTTTGATTCATCAGATTTTTATCTAATGATTTGATAATGATTGGGCTATGTTTCAGTTCTGTTGATCGGGTTACACCAGTTACTATCACTTCGGATAACTCTTTATGAGCCTCAGAAAGCGAAATTATTATAAAAGTGTCTTTTTGTAAAAGTAAATTTTGGATAAAAGTTTGATAACCTATGTAACTAACATCTATGAGATAGTTGCCATTTTTTATATTTTCAAAATAGAAATTTCCCTCTAAATTGGTATTTGTCCCTTTCTTCAAATTTGTTATATAGATTGTTGCTCCAATAAGTGGCTCTTGAGTTAATTTATCGATGACTTTTCCACTAATTTTATTTTGGGAAAATGATAATTGATAAATACTTGAAAATAATAGAATTATGAATATTTTTTTCATAAATACTAAGATGATTTACTCATACATTTTGTTAGAATGATGATTAAAAGTTAAGCAATATTAAATAAGAAAAAAATTAAATGAAATTGGTAGGAGGACCTCTTGAATTAATATTTGAATAGAAAAGATAATCATTACGTTTCTTAAAATAATATATTGCTTCGTAAAATTTGATTAATTGTTTTTTAGTGGAAAAGATTAAAAGTAAATCTGGATGTATAAATGGATTTGCAAATATGTAATCACATAGCTGACAATGATGAAGTCCATATTCGTCACTATGAATATGTTGTTCGTTTTTGGATGCACAAACTGTATTTTCAGCATCGTGATGGTGATAAGTATGCAATAGTTGAAGAGTGAAAGCTTGCAAAAAGACAGCTAACACGATAATTGCTTTTAATCTATACTTGTTATATTTATTTCTTTCGAACAAAATGAATCAAAAAATATGAATCAAAATTAATCATTATCATGGATTCAAATTGTAAAAAAGGTTATTTTTTGTTAGAATTTTGTTTCTAGTGAAAAACTTAAACTTCTTCCATCGGATGGCCAAATGCCAGGACCTGGGTAAAACAATGGTCTTTTGGTGAAATAGGAAAGGTTGGCAAGGTTATTTATTCCAAATTTAGCCCTAATATTTTTAGTTAGTTTTGCAGCAAAATTCAAATCGGCTATAAAATATGAAGGAACAAGTCCTTTTGCACCATTTGAAGTTGGAACAGTCACATTTGTTGGGTCTGAAAAGGTCTGAGCTACATAACTACCTAAGATAGAAAGTACATAAGAATTGTAATACAATGTAATTCCATTTCTACTTATTATAAGTGGAACGCTTTCCAATTCATTTCCACTAATATCAATATTCAAAGTTCCATTGGCAATGGCTGCATTTTGATAAACTCCTTTCATTAAACTATTTGATGTGAAAAAAGTAATATGTAAATTATTCATTATCTTTATGTTCCACTCCAAAAGTGCTTCCAACCCAGTCGTTTGGCTATTACCGATATTCGTTTTATAAATCAGGTTTTGTCCATTTTCATTAATAACATAATTTCCTAATCGGTTATTATATTGCATCAAAAATCCAGTAAATTCATATTTGAAATGATCGGAAATTTTACCATTTATACCAATTTCTGCATTATAGCCATAAGCATTTTTTAAGTCCTTATTTGCAACCTCAAGTATAGAGCCAGGAATAATATCTTTAAACAATACTGGACGATAGGCTTGTGAAAATCCTGCATATAGATCAATATTTTTCAATTTGTATTTTGCATTGATACCCAAAACTGGAACACTATGCTGAATGGTGTTTGGGATGTTAGCTGGATCCAAATTTAGAATTGTTCCAGTCATCTTAGAGCTTCCTTTTTCATACCTTATTCCAGCAGAAATTGTAAAATCATTACTTAAATACACCAAATTTTCTAATGCGACAGCAATACTTTGGCTTTTGAAATGGAGATTTCTTCCCCAATCTCCAATAATTGATAAGTCATAATCTGATCCTGTAGTTCCTTTACCCCTTTGTCGTCGGTTCAGATCATTATTGAAATATCGAATGCCTAGTGTCACAGTATTTTTGAGATTACCAATTGTATAGTTTTTCAACAATCTAAGCTCCGATGTTTTTGAATTGAATCGATCAATATCAACAATTCTATTTTTAAATTGATTTGTAGCTGGGTCAATAATATCTTGAACATTTGCAAAAGCATCAAACAATACAGAATTTCTTGTACCGAATACTCCAGAAATTATCCAATTCAATTTAAAATCTTTAGATAGATTGTAGCTCAGATTGATGGAAGGTACATAAATTTCAGGCGAAAAATAATTTCTTGATCTCGTACTCATCCTCGGATTTGCGGCAAACATACTATCGGTGAGTGGTCCAGGTATTTGATATATATAGGTGCTTCTGCCCAACTCAGCTCTAATGTTTAATTTTGAATTAATTGCATAATTCAGACTAGCGAATTGGGCATTTGATTTAGAATTTGAATTTTTCCTATAACCATCCGATGTTCTATTGAAAAAGTATCCATAATAGGTCAGTTTGCCGATTTTTCCACCTAAAGCATTGTAAGTGCTGGCTACTCCATAAGATGCTAAGGTGTTAATCGACTCAAAACCAACTCTTTTTGTAGTGTCAGCCGATTTAGTAATAAAATTAATCATTCCACCAAATTCAGCACCATATTGCAAGGATGCAGTCCCTTTCACTAGCTCAATTCTATCAATTGACTCTAATGGTGCAGAATAGTGGCTAGCTGGATAGCCATAGATATCAGAATTAATCATGACACCATTTTGGCGAATATTGAATTCCCAACTTCTATGTGCATCCAAACCTCTATTGGATATATTGATCTGATTGCCAGAGCCATCCATATCATAAACGAATGTGCCAGGTATTTTTGCGAATATTTGTCTTCCTATTTTATCTGAGAAGTTAGTGGTTTGATTATCAATTTGGATAACATTGTTTTTTACACCATTAATAATGTATGTATTATTGATCAATGGCAATTTTTTTACCAAATTATTTTCTCGGATAGAATGAATAATGAACTCATTTAATTCAATTGATTTAAGACTATCTTGAATTATTTGACTATAAGATGAATACGATAATAAAAGTATTGCAAATATATTGGCAATTTTTTTCATTTTTTCAAACTCTTTAAGCTAGTTATAACATTGATTAGTGTGTCATTGCGATAAATTGCATTGAATATTTCTTTTCCCGTAGAATCGAAAGAGATAAAATTTCCGTTTAGTTTACCATTTTCGAATTGGGCAATATCTTTAATTCTACCCATTTCATTCCAAATAGTATCACTTAAGTATCTTTTTCCGTTGAGGTAATATTGCACCTCTCTTAGATTACCATTATCGAAATAAAATTCTGTCTTGCCTTCTTGTAAGTCATTTTTAAAAAACTTTTTTGAAATTACTTTGCCATCATGGTTGTAATCAAGCATCTCGCCTTCAATTTTTCCATTTATCACAAAATATTTTGAATTTATTTTTCCATCTGGAAAAACCTTTGTTGTTTCTCTTTTTTGATGACAATTTGAAAAGATTACAATTAGAAATAATAGAAAATAATTATTAAACATAATATAATATTTAAAAAAAAAGAGAAACATTTTTTGCTTCTCTTTTTAATATTTTTAGAATATTGAATTTTTGCTAGATTATTTTTTCCAAGGCAAAAGTCCTACTTTGTATCCAATTTCTTTACCATATCTTACTCCTTCTTCATAGTCCATTCTCCAATGAACACCTAGAGGAACTCTTGAATAACCATTTTCATCTGCCATTTCATAGAATGATGCAAAAGTTCTTGGCGTACCGATAAAATCAGTTCTATCTTTATGACAATTATCCGTCATGCTATAGTTATAACCAAAGATACTAGACAATGCTTCAGCAGCAGCTCCACCAAAAGTAGCATGCCCAGAAGGATATGCTGGGAAAGAAGGGGTGATATTTGTAGAACCAGTATTAGGATCGCTAAGATTAGTTTGCCAATTTGGATTGATGAATTTACGAATATAAGTAAATGGTCTTTCTAAATTATAAATATATTTTGAATTCCAACAACCTACACCAGCATCATTAATCGACAAACCTACTTTAGCGTTTGCATATACTGCAGTTTCTAAGTTGCATTTTTCATTTTGATATACTTGATTTGCAATAGCTATCCATCTTGATGGAGGGCTAAAAGTAAGGTTAACTAAGTCATCGCTCCAGAATTCACCAACCCATTCTGATTCATGAGATTGAGATGGAGTATTATGTGTCATTACCTCAGCAGCTTGAACGTAGTAGTTTGAGCCAGGTAATTCGCTATATTCTGCTCTTGGTTTTCTACATAATTTGCTAGCATCAGTTTTTAAAGCATAAGCTCTAACTTTTCCCCAATATGGAAACATAGCTTTTCCATTCACTTCATCCAATGGTCTCCAGTCACCAGCTTTTTTATATGCAGCTTTCCAATCATAGCCTTTGAATGGGTCTTTATATGCATCATGACCGTAAGTATCTGTTTTACTCCATTCCCAGATTGCATTTGCAACTGCCTCACCATGAGCTCTTGAACGATCGAAAACAACTTTATTTACTGAAGCTGCGTAGTTGTTTTCATTTTTTACTTTCAATTGATCTATTTTCACAAATAAATCTGGTCTAACATCTGGGAAAAATTTAGCCATCAAAAAACCATAAGAAGCATTAATTACTGTGGGCCAATGATATTCTAATCCTGAACTTGCCGAAGGAATAGTTAACCCTGGCATTTCATTTTGAAGAGAATTATATTCAGGCATACCCGGAACGCAAGCTTCATAAGCTGATAGACCTAAAAGTGATAAAGCTCTAGGTGCAGGTCCAGGTCTGTAACCAGCAGCGTATCTTTCTATTTCTAAAAACAAATCATTCCAGCCCACCACTACAGAATTATCGTAGTTAGCAACTTTTTTATTAGCTAATGGATCTACATTGGTATCGTTCTTACAAGATGAAACAAATAGGGCTATGGCGAAAAAAAATAATAAAAGCTTGGGTAATCGTAAAAGAAATTTCATGATTTAAAAAATATATGTTTTATAATTTGTAAATAAAGTGCAAAATTAAAAGAAAATACAGTATAAATCAATGATTACTAAAATTTAAGTAACTGAATTTCCTTAATTATTCCAATTAATATTGATACAAAATTATGCCAGTTTGTAATATTTTCCTATTTCTTAATTAAAACTAATAGAATTCTAATTTTTGATATTTTTATTATTACATATCTATTTTGCCCCATCTACTTTAGCAAAATCCAAAGCATAATTTGCTACTTTTTTCCCAACTTCTAACCCAACTTTACAATCATGTCGGAAGTGTATGCAAGAAAAGATTCTACTATTGGATGCATCCAAAGCATACTGTTCAAATTTGCTTGTTTCATTCGGGAAAAAATAGCTAAGTACCGTTGCTCCAGCCGATGAAAAAGTAGAATGCCCAGATAAATATCCTGGAAAATTAGGCAAACCGATCCAAGTTTTGATAGTTGGATCCACCTGTGATGGTCGAGGAGTGAAATAATAATATTTTGCATCCCAACAAGTTATTCCTGCATCCTCTATCGACATATTCATATATGCAAATACTCTTGCAGAACGGATTGGATTCATTTTATTTGTTATGATTTGTTCTGCTGCGATTTGATTCCAATGTCCTGGAGGTGTAGAGGTGCTAGGTCCGTCTGCCCAAAAGTTAGCAATTTTTCTATTTTCATTCGAAAGACTTTTTGAGTTTCTTCTCATTTCTTCTAAATCCGCTTTGAACTCATCACTTGTTGGTGCTGGTGGTGCTGCTGGTCTTACTACTGTAACATCAGGAATACACCACATTTTAACTTTTCCAAAGTTTGGTAATAAAGCAGGTCTAGCTGGGCTTTCTTGTGATTTCCATTTCCAACCAAATTTTGTAAAAGCCGCATTTGCAATTGAATCTGCAACAGCCTGAGACACAGCAGATTTACCCATTCCATCAGTCTTTGCTCTTGCAATATATTTTTCTGCAATCTGTTTTCCAATAGTAGTACCTGCATCAATTTCATCTTGAGTATTCATTTTTGCCCACATTCTTGAGTTCTTATGAGTCGTCGCCAATCCATCCAAATATGATGCTTCTAATGGGAATAAAAATGTCAATAATTCTTTTGAAATGGTGGCTATCACAGCATCTTCGGATATTCCGCCAGGCAAATCTTGTTTTGGCAAACTTGGAGTAATGCTTTTATCATTTACGAATACAGAAGGTCTATTGAATTTATATTTATAATACCAAGTCACAATCATTCCATCAAACTGAGCTGCACTCCAATATGCAAAAGCTCTACTAGCATAAGGTGGATTGGCAAAAGGGAATAGTGGATAAACTCCTGGGTTTGTAGAGCTTGGCACAGGATAGGTTCCGTCGGCATTTGCAGCAGGTGGAAGATTATATTTTGCCGCTAGAGCTCTTGCAATTTCGTTCCATTTCACAATAGCATTTCCACCAAAAATTTTAATTGAATCTATTTGTGCTGCTTTTGCTGTTGATGAAAAAGATAACATATTGCTAACTAGGGATTTATATTCATTTGATGAAGCGTCAACTGGTGTATTTACAGTAATATCCTCGGGTTTTGCAACCAATATTGGTTTCCATGATCCACCATTTGCATCTACATCTGCATATTTGTAGGATTCGATATTTTCAATTTCTATATCTTTGTTACAAGCTAGAAAAGTGATGATTATTGCACTCGATAGAAAAAGAATCTTTTTCATGATTAATTATTTGAATTAGTTGATTTTGTAAAATTGATTTGATATAATATTCCACCACCGAAGGAAGTAGATTTGCCTACATTTCTTCCACTTAGAGTATAAGCTCCATTCAATATAAAGCCTAAATTTTCGTGGAATGGCATTCTCTGTTGGATATAAAATCCTACTTGACTATTGTCCATATTGCTAGATAACATGGGCATATCATTTCTTCTAATGTCAATATTGCCTTTTGTATCCATCACATTATAAAATATTTCAAATCGTGATAAATTTCTAAAATATCCCAATGTAATGCCATAATTGAACATATTTGGCATTTTAACTTCTCCAGTATTGTAAAATTGGTCAGTATAGTAATTAGAGCGATCTGTCTGAACGTTTGATCTGATGTCATAACCAGCAGATAATGAAGCAAAGAAGCCAGAATTCAACCAACCATTGACAATGAGCTTACTAGAAACTGTTTTGCTACCAAGACCAAGAGATAAAGGCAAATAATCAGCATAATAGCCTCCAATTGGATGAATATAGCCAATAGAAGCCATAATATCCATATTCAATTTTGATTTGAATTGTTTTTCGTACAATTTCCCTTTTAGAAAAAGAGATAGATCTTGAATTCCTTTGTCCCCATGAAGAGTCCCTTGGCTAGCTTTCGTTGAAATATAGGGTAGGGCTGCAATAAAATTTAGATTGTCAAAAATGCCATAAGCTGCCATTGTCATTATTGATTGTTGACTAACTGTTCCTAAGTTGGGGTTGTTGCGATATAAAGTTCCCTCCCAATAGTGATCCCAAAATGAGTATTGATAGGGTAGGGCTATACATAATTCTTTTTTATTCATCATGAATGCATCTGTCGGAGATTGACTTTGACCAATGTAGCACATGAATAAAAGCATAATGATGCTTAATGATTTGAAATTCATTTAATTATAATTTGTATATTAATATAATCTATATTTTAATCCATAAATTTGGATTGCAAGAAGTGATGATTAAAAACGTGGTAATTTCCTATGTTATAAGTGCTAAATGTTGTATTTTTGACAAATAAAGTCCAAAATTATGGAAATTGATAATTTATTCCAAATAAATGGAAATATATTTTAAAGAAAACTTAAAATTTTTAAGAAAGCAAAATAAATTGACATTATTAGATCTTGGCAAGGCTATTAATGTGAGTAAAAGTGCCCTTTCCGACTATGAAAATGGCAAATCTACCCCTTCATTAGTAGTTTTAGAATTAATTAGCAAACATTTTAATGTGCCTATTAGTCAATTAACAAATTCCATAATTTCGGAAGATGCTGAAATTCAACCTGATACAATTGAAATTAAAGCGATTATTCCTCAAGATTTTGAAAATAGATTGTTACAGCAGCAAATTGTCAATTTAGAAATGCAAATACAGTTGATAAAACAGCTATTGGATAGTAAAGATGCACACATCCAATCTTTAAATTTACAAATAAGACTATTAGAAGAAAAGCTTAAAAATTAGCGTAAATTAACTTAATGACTTTGGTTCTATCAATTTGTCGTTATTGAATTCCTGTAATGCTTGCGATCTCAGAACATCAATGAAAGATAATGTTTGCTCCATTGATTCTGATTCATTACCTTGATTTCTCAAATGATTTAAGATATGTGTTAAGGATTTTTGCAATACATTCAAAGTGATTTGATTGGCAACGATTTGTTTTTGGTTATTAATTATTGAAGATTGGTTATTGACAATTATTTCTTGATTTTTTACGATGATCCCAAGATGCTTACTCATCGTTTCCATATTATTAGAATTGTGCTGACTATTTTCCACCAAAACCTGATGATTATCCATCATTTTCAATTGAATTGATTTCAAAATTTCTTGTTCCTTTTTCAAACTTTCAAATAATGCATCTAAATTTTCCATAAATTTGGAATTTTGTATAAAAAATTATCATCTAATAGTAAAGTTATAATACTTTTGTAAATTAAATTGATATTCTTGTTGAAATTAAAAAAAATTCCATTTTTATATTTTACTTTTTTGATCCTTGTATTAAGCTTTTGGCTCTTTTACATGATTCAAAATAATTTATTTTATTTGTTTAAGGAAAAAATTGGAATAGCTATAACGATGGTTTTTGGATCATTTATCGCTGGTTCTAGCCCCGAAGGTAGTGCTTCTATTGCTTATCCGATTTTTACATTATATCTCAATATAGCCCCCAAAACTGCCTCTAACTTTGCATTTGCAATACAGAGTATTGGAATGACCGCCGCAAGTTTGCTCATTCTCAATTTCAAAATGAAGATCGATTGGAAATATGTAAAATTCGTAGTTTTGGGCGGATTGCCAGGATTGATTTTTGGCACTTATTTAATCGTTCCATTGATTAGCCCACCTGTTGCAAAGTTATTTTTTGTATCATTATGGCTCAGCTTTGGCATAATTTTATGGCGTTACAACCTAAAAAAAGACCATATTAAGTTGGATACTATTCAACTTTTTAATCATAAGGATTTAATTCTTTTAGTAAGTTTTGGATTTATTGGGGGCATAATTTCAGCCATTTTTGGGACTGGAATTAATATTTTCACATTTTGTCTGATGATAACCTATTACAAAATTGACGAAAAAATTGCAACGCCATCCTCTATTTTGATTATGACTATCGAAACGCTTTTTGGCTTGTTTTTACATGCAAATGTCCTTAGTGATTTTGGTAGGGAGTCATTCGAAATGTGGTTGGTTTGTGTGCCAATTGTCATATTTTTTGCTCCACTTGGTTCATTTGTAATGAATAAACTCCAAAGTGAGCGAATTGCACAATTCCTTTCTTTGATCTTATTCGTTCAGTTTTTAGGAGCAATATTTGTATTAAAACCTAATTTTTATTTTAGTTTAATATCTTTTGCAATTATTATCATTGGGTATTATATTTTTGAATATGTCAATAAATTAGGCAATAAAAGATTTAATACTAAAATGAGCTAACTAAATAAAAAAATCTTACATTTACCTATTCAAAAATTGAAAAAAATGTACAGAATAATCCTCTTTTTTTGTTTATTTTCATCCAACTTGTTTGCTCAATTAGGTTTTTATCCAACAAATGGAGCGATAGGAGCTGGGATGGGGAATTGCTTGGTGGCTGATCAGTCTAATGCATCCATATTTTCAAATCAAGCTGGGTTAGCTTTTTTGAAATCTCCTTCAATTTCTGTATTTGGCGAAAGAAGATTTTTTTTAGGAGCAATCAATGGTTTTGGTGCAGGATATGCTCACCCAACCAATTCTGGTACATTTTTGCTCAAAGCTCAATATTTTGGATATAGTGCTTATAACGAACAACAAATTGGTGTCGGTTATGCTCGAAAATTTTTAGATAATTTGTCATTAGGCATTCAAATTCAATATCAAGGATTCAATATTCAAGATTTCGGATCGAAAAGTACTTTTTCATTTGTAGCAGGTTTACAATATTTAATCAATAATAAATTCGCCATTGGCTTTCAAATCATCAATCCAGTACAAGTTAAAATTTCTGAAAACGAAAGCTTACAAACTGTATATAAAACTGGATTCTCATGGAAGGCATCTAAATTATTGACAATAAATGTTGAAGCTGAAAAAAGTCAAAATTATGATTTAAGAATCAAAGGTGGGATTAATTATAAAATTATGGATCAGTTTTATTTGAGGACAGGAATTATGACTCAACCAGCGATATATTGTTTTGGTGCAGGTTTTTTGATTACACAGAAATTTCAACTGGATATTGCTGCTAATTATCATCAACAACTTGGGTTTTCGCCTACTTTTGGTGTTAATTATAATTTCTAAAGAATGCAAAAAATATTAATAGTAGTCGCCACAGGGTTTGAAGTTGCACCATTATTGACATTTTTGGAAAACTATAAATCTTCCCAAGCCTTTCATTATCAATTTAATAATAAAGAAATAAAAATATTAATTACTGGAGCAGGAATTACTTTTACAGCTTTTGCACTTGGAAAATTCTATGCTACAAATTCGGTTGATTTAGCTATAAATATTGGTATTGCAGGATCATTTAATAAAAATCTAGTTTTGGGGGAAGTAGTGAATGTCCAATCCGATTGTTTTGGAGATTTTGGAGTGGAACTTGCTGATGGTAGTTTCTCTAGTATTTTTCAGCTGGATTGGATGAATCCAAACCAATTTCCATTTGCGAATGGTTTGCTAGTAAATACCTTGAGCCATCCCACTCTTAAAGCTGTTAATGGCATGACAATCAACAAAGTACATGGGAATGAAAACTCAATTTCTAAATTAGATTTATCAAAAATTGATATTGAAAGTATGGAGGGAGCTGCATTTTTTTATGCAACTCAGCTTGAAAAAATACCCTGTTTTCAATTTAGGTCAATCTCCAATTATGTTGAAAATAGAGATAAGTCAAATTGGAATATTCCATTAGCAATTAATCAGTTAAATGAGTACATCATCAATTGGTTATCTTCAAACTAATTTTTTATTTTTCCATTCTTGCATATCTGGCTCAATATATATCCATTTCACCTCAGGATGAGCAGCTCGGATATCTTTTTCAAAACTATTGATCAAATTACTAATTTCAACCGCATTCAAATTGGGTTTGCATTTAATTTTAAGGCAAATCAGTACTTTTCCAGGACCTTCTTGTATCGTGATTATATTGATAAGTTGAATAATCTCTGAATGATTTTCAATAATTTTTTTTGTAGAAGTTGTAATTTCTTCGTCGGCACTTTCGCCTATTAATAATGATTTTACTTCTCTAGCTAAGAAAATTGCTACTGCTATCAATACTAATCCGATTGCAAAAGAACCTACAGCATCATATCGACCATCATCTTTGTAATATGCTGCCAATAAAGCGATTATAGCTAAGGAAAGCCCTAATACTGCTGCCGAATTTTCCCCAAAAATTACAACCAAATCGCTATCCTTTGTTGTCTTGATGAATTGGAAAAACCCCTTTGTTTTTCTCCTTATATTTATCTCAATAATATTTGAATAAGTAGCATAACCTTCAAGAATAAGTGATAAAAGTAAGATGCCCAAACCCCATTCCACATTTTTCACTGGCTCTGGATTTTCAAACTTATGAATACCCTCATAAATCGAAAACATTCCTCCAATTGAAAAGAGCAACATCGCTACCATAAATGACCAAAAATATATTTCTCGACCATAGCCTAATGGGTGTTTCGAGTTAGCAGGTTTTTCGGATTTTTTTACACCTAAAAGCAATAATCCTTGATTCGCACAATCCGCAAATGAATGGATCGTTTCAGCCAACATTGCACCAGATTTTGTAATAATAGCAGCCACTCCTTTCGCCAATGCAATTAATATATTGACAATCAAACTCTGAATTATATGTGCCGAACTTGATTTTGACATATTTTATTAATTTTGAACAAAAATATTGATTTAGTCTTATTTTTAAAACTTAAATTTATTTATATGAAAATTTGGCGGATATTAATGTTCAATTTTTTTGCCCTGTCCCAATTGTCTGCTCAAAATAATTCAAAATTTATTGAATTTGATATTTATGAGAATGGGAAAAAACTGGAAAATACAAGTATAAAACTTTATTCTAATAATGAAATCGCTAAAATCATAAATCCATCTACAACAGATTTGTTCTCATTAAATTATAAAGATAAATTTGTTTATAAAACTGCAATTTTACTCAACAAAAGTTATACAGTACCTACCCCTTTCGACTCAATGCCGAAGCCAGAGCTTACTAATATTAAAGATACAATTCTTGGGTATATTTGTACAAAATATAATTATACCTATTTTTCGAATAAAGTTGAAGTTTGGTCAACCACAGCTTCACCTTTCAAAGGCTCACCTTCTAGTACATTTGTAGTTCCAAATGGGCTGGTTTTGAAGTATATAGTTAATGGAAATCGGACTGTTATTGCTAAAAATATTTCTGATTCAGCAGAAAAATTAGAACTCAATATTAATAAAGATGACTTCGTTGATAACCCAACTTTCCTTTCACTTCAAATTAATAGTAGATTTACAACTATACCAATTTTTAAGAATGAGCAAATTAATTTTAGAAATTCAGGAGGTGAAACTTATTATTTTGATTCTATAAGTCAGGTATTTCATTATTCGAAAGGAAATATACTTTTAAAGAAAATCAGTTTACCAAAAGGGAAAGGATATTATTTTTTAAATCTCAAAACTTGGTCGAATGGAGATGCTTACGACCGAGTTGGTTCAGTTTTCACTATACCGAATTCTGGTAAATCGATGTTAGATGCTTTCAAGTTAGGAATAGATAGTATTCCATATTTTTTGGATAATCATCAAGAGAAATATCAAGGTGTAGCTTCAAAAGAAAATTTTATCACTACTAATGAATTGATGCGATTTTTCACCCCATTTGGTGTTGGTTTTTTTAATAATTTGAGAAAAATAAAAGGATATAATTGGGGGGACTCAGTGATATGCCGTCAAGAAGTGACTGCATTAATCCCAGATGAAAATGAAATGTGGATAGGTGTATATATTGGAAATTATGATAATGGTGGGCATAAAGTTAGTTTAGATCTCCAATTTTATCCAGACAATGATCTTTCAAGCAAAAAAAAATGGTCTTATCCTATATTTAACACTGTAAATATCATGGAAGCAATGAATCAAAATTATGGTAAAATGTTCTTGAATGATACCCTTGAAGTTGATTTCAATATATCAGATACAATTGCGAATGTAGAATTGCTGTACACAACAACTGGTCATGGTGGTTGGGAAAATGGCGATGAATTTGTTCCAAAATCTAATCAAATTTGGATTGACAATTCATTAGTTTTTCAACATACCCCTTGGAGAACGGATTGTGGTTCGTACAGATTAAATAATCCAGCATCAGGTAATTTTCCTAATGGATTGTCTTCAAGCGACTTAAGTAGGTCAAATTGGTGTCCTGGGACAGTTACGCCACCTTTCAGAATTCCTTTGAAAGACTTAAAAATTGGAAATCACAACATTAAAATTGTAATTGATCAAGGAAAAAATGAAGGAACAAGTTTTAGTCATTGGTGTGTATCTGGAGTGTTGGTTGGTGATAAGAAATAATGTAAATTATTGATTTATTGAGTGTTATATTTTGTCTTTTTCGACCCTCCATATAAGTCGTATTTTAATAATTTACATTCCAATGATCCATTCATAGTAGTATATTTTTTGGAGGCATGCAATCCAATGCTTTTTATAGCATTATAATCTGAAGAAATGATCCAAGCTGTATATCCTTGATAACTTTGTTTTAATTTATCACCCATATTTTTGTACATTTCTTCGTTGTCGCTTTCTCTAAGTCGTTCATTATAAGGAGGATTCATCACTATCATCCCGTTTTCGAATGGTGGCTGGCTATCTTCAAAACTGAGTTGTTTCAGCCCAATTTGAGTATCAAACCCTAGAGCTGCAATATTTTTTCTTGCCGTAGCTATTGCATTTCTATCTATATCGCTTCCAAAAAGTTGTGTAGTTAATGGCAATACATTATCGTATGCTTCCTTTTTTATGTTTATCCATAAATCTTTGTCGAAATCCATCCAATATTGAAAAGTGAAATGCCTTCTATTGATTTGTGCAGGAGTGTTTGTAGCGATAAGAGCTGCTTCAGTCAAAAAAGTTCCCGATCCACACATTGGGTCATAAATTGGTTTTTGACCATCCCATCCTGTCAGTTTTAATATCCCCGCTGCAAGCACCTCACTTATAGGGGCTTCCACTGCAGCTACTCTATACCCTCTTTTGAAAAGTGGCTCTCCAGAACTATCTAATGAAACAATACAATGGTTTTTGGATAAATGAATATTGATTTGAAGAGTAGGTCTGAAAGTATCTACATTGGGTCTGATGCCATATTTATCTCTAAAATAGTCAACAATTGCATCTTTTGCCTTTAAAGCTACAAAATGAGAGTGTGTTGAAAATGAAGTGCTTACAATAGCATCAACTGCCAAAGTATCTTCTTTTTTCATATAATTATCCCATTCTATCTCTCTTATTTGCTCGTAATATTGCTTTTCGTTGAAAGCATCGAATTCAGCAATCGGAATCAATACTCTCATTGCGGTTCTCAATAAAAGGTTCGATTTATAGAGTATAGCTAGGTCGCCAACAAATGATACTGCCCTGTAACCAATTTCGATCTTTTCACCTCCAATAGTTTCTATTTCCTCAGCCAGCACTTGCTCCAAGCCCATTAATGTTTTAGCTACAATATTAAATTTACTCATTTTCAAATCAAAATATCAGCAAAGGTATTATTTCTATATCAACATTAATGAAATCAATTGAAAATCTATATTTTTAAATTAATAATTTTTTTAATATGCTAATGGTCAATATATTATAATTTAAATAGAATTGAAAGATGTTTTTGGCACACATTTGGATTATTATAATATGTATTGCAGTGAAAATAAAGTATTCAATGGCAATATTTTTTTGAACTGTACTTGAGAAAACGTACTACTACACGTAGCCCTCTTTCGTCCAAAAACCGATTTAATTTTGAACAAAGAGGGCTTTTTTAATTTATTCCATCGGCGGCAGGTGATAGGCTGTCCATTCTTCCTTACTTGGTCCATAAATTCCTGGCACTTTGCATCCTTCCAATCGCATCAGAATAGATAATTGACCTCTATGATGAGCTTGATGACGTACTAAAACTGCTAATGTCCCGCCTTTTGTCCAAAGATCACCATACATTTCTATTTTTTCTGGCAAGGTTGCATCTACCCAATTTTCTTCCACTTGTTTGGAAACTTGAGCACTCAAGTCTTCGTAGATTTTAATTATTTCAGCCATAGTAGCAGGTGGTTCGCTATCATCACTTGGTCCTTCTATTTCAAGCCCTGTTTTATTGAGCATTTCAGAAAGTGTTATAGTAATATGCCAAGATAGCCTTGCTATTGTTCTGATATTTTCGTTCTCTTTTTTGGCAATTACATTTTCTGGTATGCTCCTAAAATATTTTAAGGTTGATTCAGATTCGTGTTTCCAATCTGATATAAAATCTTCTACTTTTCGATACATAAAATTTATTTTTTATTTAAGGTAAATATAGTATAATTTTGTGAATTAAAACAGACATTATTGAGAACATTATTTATTATATTTGTATTTGCTTGGGGTTCAATTTTTGCACAAACTGATTTGAACAATCCAACATCTGTAAAGTACTTTTCAAAATTAGATCCAGCTTCTATTGTTGAAAAAATAAATCATAACAATATCAATAATCTTGATACAAAATATTCTGAATCAATCAAATACAATAAAGGCGATGATGATGTAGTTGTGTTTTGGCATAAATTAGCATTGAGTATTGCAGCTGATTTTAATCGACCAGTAAAATCAAAAGATGGCTTAACGTATCCAGTAGCAACAAGAGAAAATCCATACCAATATCCAAAATTTCCTTATTCTAGCCCACCCTACACAGCTCGAATGTTGGCATATTTATCAGTTTTAATGTATGATACTCATCAATTTATAAATGAGCATTCGATTAAAATAGGTATTGCTTCCAATCAAAAAAATATGGAGTCATCTTTGAATTTTGCAGCTGCACATTTACTCACTTATTTTTACCCATGTGCCGCAGAAAATATTGAAAATGTGCTGGTTAGACGAATCGCTCAACAAGAAAATTATGACAAGAAAACAAATTCTATTGGTATAATTATAGCAAATGAAATCCTAGAAATAGCCAAAAATGATAATTTTGAAAATAATAAATCGTTAGTTTTAGCACAATATAAATATCCATCAGAATCAAATTTTGAAGCATGGAAAAGTTTGGATATTCCTAATCGACCTCCACTATTGCCCAAATTCGGATTAGTAAAAACTTGGCATTTGAACGATAAAAACATTGGAAGTGTCACCCCTCAACCACCACCAAGTATTGGTAGTGATCAATTTATGACAGCATTAACTGAATTAAAAAATTACAGCAAATCACTGACTAAGGATCAAACTGCAATAGCAAATTTTTGGGCAGATGGACCTGGCAGCCCAACTCCACCAGGTCATTGGAATACTATTGCTCTAGATTTAATGGAATCAGAGAAAATAGGTTTCCTTAAGAAATTAGAAATATTGGCGTATTTGAATACTGCAATGATGGATGCTGCTGTTTGCTGTTGGCAAACAAAGTATTATTATGCCTATCCTCGCCCCAATCAAATTGATCCTTCTATTCAAACCATTTTGGGTGTACCCAATTTTCCGAGCTATACCTCTGGTCACTCCACTTTTTCAGGTGCTGCGGCAACTATTTTAGCACATTATTTCCCGAAGCAAAAAAAATCATTGAATAAAATGGCAATAAATGCTTCTGAATCAAGAATATATGGATGTATTCATTACAGATTCGACTGCGAAGCTGGGCTAGAATGTGGAATTAAGATTGGGAAAATTGCTCTTAAAAATTAATAATTCCACATTTTAGCAATTGATTTAATCGATTTTTACCATTTTTTTGGTCAATTCTACTTTTTTGCCATCATAATTTGCTCTTAACCGAATGAAATACATGCCATTGTGAAGTTGATTGATATTTATTGATGTTGTATTGCCTTCAAACCGATGCTTTAGTAATTCTTTCCCATCCACACCAATAACATCTATAATAGCATCATTTAATGATAAATCTACTTTTACAAACAATAACTCAGTACCAATAGGTTGATTGAACTTGAAGTTGAGTTCGGAAATTAAGTCTTGATTGGCATCGATAATACAACCTTCTTTACTGAATTTTATTAATCCATTTTTTGGTGTTTCGAAACATAATAATGGCGAGGTACCTGCTTCACATAAGGGTAATTGAGGAAACAAGCACCAATTAGAGCCAATATCTTTGATGATATAGTCCCCAATATCAGCATAATGATCATTCTGACCAATGCTATTTTCATAATCTACATTTGAGATATATTGTAATTCTACAAGATTACCATTCAAATTAGCAATTCCAACTGAATCAATATGCACCCAGACTTCAGTAATATTACCGATCCAGGGCATTTTTATTTTTAAGGTATCTCCAGGCATTAGATCGAAATCATAAAATTTATGATCTTCATCATTAAATCGATAATACATTTTATTACCGATTTTTTTAACAACTTTTATTTCTGAATTTTTTTCACTGGATGCACATTTACAATGCCCATTTAAGATTTGATACACCTCGTTATTGATAATGGTATCTTTTACAATAGACAGTTGCCGAATGGTATCTAAATTTTTATTTGGATCTATCTGAAAAAAATAACCTTGATGATAAGTCCAAGTTGTTCCAATTTCGAATTGTGCAGAAAGTGAAGTTACAGTGATCAAGAGCAATAAAAGTGTCCTCATAATTTGATGATTTTATAATGAATGAAATGATTTTTCAATTTCAGATGTAGAAAATAAGTCCCATTATCTATTTGGCTCAAATCAATCTCAGGAGCATATATTCCAGTTTTTACAAATTTACCATTTACATCTATTAATGTAAAGGATTCATAAAAATCTGACAAATAAATGACTGAATTTGTGGGGTTTGGATAAATATTTATGATATTTTCATCTGGTGTAAGTAGTTCTTTTACTGGAGTAATTTGTTGAAGCGATCCACAGTTAGGCTCAAGGCAACCGTCACGATCCGTTTTTACGAGCCAGATATCATCTTGATGATCGAGTTTATTTTTGATTGTATCAAAATAGTTGTTTCTCAGATTCCCACCAATGATCAAATCACCATTGGGCAGTTCTTTAATATCAGAAAACCTACCCGCCAAATAGGCAGCATATTTAGGGTAATCTAAGTTCTTTCCTCTCACAGCAATTATTCTATCCCATAATTTATTACCATTTGTATCTATCTTGAATATAAAACCAGTTGATTCTATACTATCAACCAAATTTTTGCCAATTGAGCCACAACCTACAATTCCACCATCAGTAGTGGTCTCTAATGCTTCAAAATAGAAAACTTTTTCGTAATTTGTAGGAAATCGATATTCCCAGAGTTTATTCCCAATACTATCGTACTTTGATACAGATGCCACAAAAGTATCAGGTGTAGGGGTAGAATATGCATATATATAGCTTTTGTCTTTTTGTATATTTAATATCCCGCCACTATCATACGTCTTATTAATCTCTCTATGTGAAATCAATTTCTTGTTTTTTGAATATATATTGATAGCTAAAATCCCTTCATCATATAAATTACCATTATTATTAAATAATTTTGCAAAGACGTATGATACTAATAAATTTGAATCTGCATCAACTTTCAAGTCAAATATATTAGTGTAATATAATTCTGGTTCAATTATAGTAAAGGTATCTAAAGATAAGTCTTTATTTATCCAAGCTAGTAATGCTTTTGATTTCAATCGCCACTTACCATTGTAATAGATTGAATCTTGTAAATCAATAACATTCCTTCCCATAATATATTGATTTCCAATATCTTCAAATCTAAAAACTGAATGATAATCCCATCTTTCTCCTGGTATTTCATATTCTTTTTGCAAAATACTATCACCCTCTGCATTGGTTTTATAAATCACCCATTTTTTATATTCTGGAAACTTTGTTCCTCCAAAATAAAAATATTCTTTCTCAAAAATAGCATCAAAACAAGGATATGAACTTGAGTGCTTTTTAGAAAATAACATATTTCCATACAAATCAAACTTCGATACAATTTGATATGCATCATTAATATTATTCTTCAACCCTGATATATATATACTATTATTTACGAAACCAATATTTCTTGTTTCTTCCCATTGATGATTGAATAAATCATAAGATTTAGAAAAGTAGCTTTGACTAAAAAGTGTCAAGAAGTTAAAAAAAATAAAAAATACTAAAATTGTTATTCTCATAATTGTTATTTTAAAAGTATTATATGTGAAATTTCATTTTTATCTATATTTTTTAATGATTCATTACATTTAATTTCGTTTGAATTTTATTTTCACCAATTGAATATGAAACTTTTATAATAATAATTTCTAAGTAAAAATTCAGTAAATTGTTTAGAAAGAGATGTAAAAGTGACCAAGAGCAATAAAAGTGTCCTCATAATTTGATGATTTTATAATGAATGAAATGATTTTTCAATTTCAGTTATAAAAAATAAGTCCCCAAAAAATTAATTCATTAATCCATTTAGGAATTATATTCAATATTCTACAAATGTAAAGAATGTTTAAAATAAAATATAGTATAAATGAAATATTGACAAATTAATGACTGAAAATACCCTAAATTGTAGAATAAATTATTTCATATATCAATTTCATACAAAAAATCACTTCTTTTCACAACATGAGTTGATGGAAAATTATCATATAAGATGTAGGTTTTCACAAAACTCATTGTAAGGAATCTTTTTAATTCAGTTTAAAACTCATATCAGTTATTAAAGATTATTAAAGTTTTCTTTAATAAGGAAATGCCTTATTAAAGTTTTTGGCGATTTTCTTTAATAAGCATTACATTTGTTAAAGAAAATTTACAGAACTTGAAGAATAGTAAATTTGAGTTTTTAATTTATTTCATAAATTCAATCTCATTCACAAAAGTCATTTCTCTTTGCAATTTTGGGTGATAAAATGTGATTTCAGCAGCATGTAAGTGAAGCCGATTTGCTTTGTTTCCATATAGATCATCCCCTACAATGGGGCAATTCAATCCATCAGGATGGGCAGCATGGACTCTTAATTGATGTGTTCTGCCAGTTACAGGATAAAAATCAATTAAGGTTTGATTGTTTATTCTTGATCTCACTTTCCATATCGTCTTTGCTGGCTTTCCAAATTCATAACAGACCACTTGGTGCGGTCGATTATCAATATCCAGTCGAAGAGGTAGATCAATTATTCCTTCTGATTCCAAAATATTACCGTCTAGCAATGCTTGGTATCTTTTTTTTACTGTTCTTTTGATGAATTGAGCTTGCAGAGCTACATAAATTGCTTGTGATTTTGCAATCAACAGCAACCCTGAAGTGGACATATCCAATCGATGAACAACCAGTGGACCTGTTGCATCTGGATAACTATTTTTGATTCTACTATACACCGAATCTTTAATCTCTTTTCCAGGAACTGATAAAAATTCATCTGGCTTTTGAACCACAGCTAAAAAATCGTCTTCATAGATGATTTCGAGAGTTTTTCCTTCCGCTGGGTTCACTTTTAAGGGATTTTCATCCATCTCAATCCCTTCCAACATGAAATTTAGGATGGGTTCGCATTTTCCTTTGCATGCTGGATAGTATTGTCGATGTTTTCTAATTTCAGATTTTGGGGATTGTCCCCACCAAAATTCTGCAAAAGTAATTGGTCTAAGTTGATTCAAAAAAGCATATTGAAGCAATTTAGGTGCGGCACATTCGCCAGCACCAGCTGGCGGATTGCCATCAAATATTTCACCAATGCTTTTTTTATCGCCAAATTGATTAATAAAATGATATTGTTCGAACAACTTTTGTTGGAGGGCTGCTGATTTATGTTTTCTTTCAGTTTTTAATTCATTGATTTTTTCTAAATAAGGTTTGATTCGATTTTCAATATCATTTTTTAAATGTTGATAGTGCTGTATCATTTGTTTTAGGTTGATTCCTTCTTTAAGGCTTTGATAAGCAAGTTCTTGCAAAAGTTGTTGATGTTCTGATTCCGTTAATGTAAGCTTTGAGGTTGCTCTAATATTTGCTCGATGTTGTTTGCCGCATTTGATATTTTCTTTTTCTGTTGCTATATCCTCCTCAGCTTTTTTATTAATATTTTCTAATTCTATTTTTAATTTTAATAACTCACTTTCATTTTCTGATGCTTCTATTTTTCGGTTATATATGTTGAGTTCAGCTTCTCCAATTTTATAAAAACCACGATCATCTAGCATATCAAACACTGGTGGCACGAAATAGGGAATATGATTTTGCTCGGCTAGTTTTCCAGAAAATGCTGCTAAATAGCCAATTTCCTTTACGGAATTTTCTACGACCAATACACCAAACATCTTACCGATCACCAACCCTTTTTGGTTTTCATTCAACCCGAAATTATGGTCCCAATCTGTTTGATTTTCAAGGTATTGTTGTACTTCTTGAGCAGCAATTTTTGTGAGGGGATGTGGCTCAAAGTAAAATGGAAAGGTAAATTTTAGAGGCAAATTAATTGAATGAATATCCGTTTTGAAAGAATGAAAGCAATCCATATTTTGTTTTCAAATGAATTAATTGAAAACGTAAAGTTATTATTTACTATTCGAAATTAATTTGAGTAAAAGCAAAAAAATAGGCTACAATTCTTTAATCATAGCCTAATCTTAATTTACAACTAATATTATTATTCAATTAATTGGTGCTTTTTTCGATTAAATACCCAAAATATAATAGGAAACACTAGCAAGGTCAAAATAGTTGCAGTGACCAAGCCACCGATGATTACAATGGCAAGTGGTTTTTGCGATTCTGAGCCAATTCCAGTAGATATTGCAGCGGGTAATAATCCGATTGATGCCATCAATGCAGTCATCACCACAGGTCTTGTTCTAACTTTCACAGCAAATTTTATTGCATTCTCCAAACTCATCTTGGATTTCAAATTATTATGAAAAGCAGTAATCAAGATTACACCGTTCTGAATACAAATCCCAAATAAAGCAATGAAACCTACACCTCCTGAAATTCCAAAATTTATTCCTGTAACATGCAATGCGATGATACCACCAATAATTGCAAACGGAACGTTGGCTAAAACCAAAAGTGAATCCTTGATATTTCCGAATAAAATAAAGAGTAAAACGAAAATTCCGATCAAACTGATTGGCACCATATCGCCAAGTCGCTTAGTTGCTCTCACCTGATTTTCAAATTCTCCTGTCCATCCAATGCTATATCCTGTAGGTAATTTTATGTTTTGAGCCACATTTTTTTGAGCCTCAGCAATAGTACTTCCTAAATCTCGATCACGAACAGAAAATTTTACGCCAATAAATCGCTTTGTATTATCTCTATAAATGAATGCTGGACCAGTAATTTTATGAACAGAAGCAATTTCTTTTAATGGAATTTTTGCTCCTTGAATCGTCGGTACTTTTAGGTTTGTTATGTCTTCTTCATCTTTTCGATATTCCTTGGTGTAACGAACTCGAATATCGAATTTTCTTTCGCCTTCATATTTTTGTGTGGCAGTTTTTCCACCAAAAGCCATTTCTAATACGGCTTGAGCATCTGAAAGCTTCACCCCATAAGCAGCCATTTTTTCTCGATCTAGTTTAACGCTCATCTCTGGCTGACCAACATTCCTAAGAATACCAACATCCTTGATGCCTGGAACATTTTCAATCTGTTTGATCACCGTATTTGCAATTTCATCCAGTTTATCCAAATCATCGCCATATATTTTTACGGCATTCGAAGCGTTGATTCCAGCTACACTTTCTGCAACATTATCAATAATAGGTTGAGAATAATTATACCCAACTCCTTGATAATGAGAGAGCGAATCGTCCATTTCACGAACAAGGTCGTCCATTGATATTTTTCTTTTCCACTCCTCTTTGGGTTTCAAATTCACTTGCATTTGCACATAATAGAAACCACTTGGATCAGTACCGTCATTACTTCTACCGACTTGAGAGAGCACTCCATTTACCTCAGGAAATTCTTGTAGTTCGCTTCTTAAGATTGCAGTTTTTTGAACCGTTTCTGGCAAACTCTGACTCATAGGAAATTTTGCCTCTACCCATAATGCTCCTTCATTGAGCTGGGGTAAGAATTCCGTTCCGAGAAATGAAGCAGAGACAAATGTTATTAATATGATGATAGAAGAAACAAATAAGGTGAGTTTTTTATGAGCAAAAGTCCATTTGAAACCTCTTTCTACTATTGCATTCCAAAAATTTACGAAGGGATTATTTTTCTCTTTCACATTCTTATTCAATAAGATATGACAAAGAACTGGCACAAGAGTCAGAGTGAAAATCAAAGCTCCCAGCAATGCAAACCCTAAGGTGTATGCTAATGGAGAGAACATTTTACCCTCCACTTTCTGAAATGCAAAAATGGGCAATAATGCAGTGATAATGATGAGTTTGGAAAAGAATATTGCTTTCCCAAGTTCAGTACCTGTCTTTTTGATAATACTCCCTTTGGCAAGTTTATTATAAACATCCATGCCTTTCTTATGAGCAAGATGATCCAAAGTGACAAAAATACCTTCCACCATCACCACAGCTCCATCAATGATTATTCCAAAATCGACAGCACCTAATGATAACAGGTTGGCACTCATGCCTTTTAGTTTTAAGCAAAGAAATGCAAACAATAAGGATAAAGGAATAATTATTGAAACAGTTACTGTTGTTCGCCAATCTGCCATAAATAGGAATACAATCACTGTAACGAATAATATCCCTTCAAACATATTGTGCATTACTGTGGTAGTAGTAAAATTCATCAAATTGTCCCGATCATAGAAGGTTTCCATTTTCACATCTTTTGGCAAGATATGGCTATTTAATTCCTCTATTTTTGCCTTTACTCTACCCAATACTTCTTTCGGATTTTCTCCTTTTCGCATCACTATTATTCCTTCCACTACATCATCATTGCTATTTAGCCCCACTTGCCCAACTCTCGGCATCGAACTTTCAATCACCTCAGCGAGGTTTTTCACTAAAACAGGATTTCCTCCAGCATCATCTACTATGATATTTTCAATATCTTTGATACTGCCCAGTAATCCAACACCTCTCACTACATAGGCTTGTTTGTTTTTTTCAATTACATCTCCACCTACATTCAAGTTACTTTCATTCACAGCTTTGAATACGTCGAGAGGAGTGATATTATATTTGGCTAGTTTGTTAGGATCTACACTTACTTCATAGGTTTTTTCTTGTCCGCCAAAAGCCACCAAATCAGCTACCCCTGGAACTGATCTCAACTGCCTGTCAATCACCCAGTTTTGAATAGTAAGCAATTCTCTCGAATCTCTTGTGTCGCTTTTCAAAGTATATCTGAAAACTTCACCAGTTGGTCCATAAGGAGGCTGAACATCAGGCTCTACGTTTTCGGGTAATGATACATTTCTCAATAAATTATTCACTTGTTGTCGGGCAAAAAAGTCATCCACATCATCTTCAAAAATGATTTTAATGACTGATAATCCGAACATTGTGATACTTCGAACACTGGTTTTCTTTTGCACAGAGTTCATAGCAATTTCTATTGGTGTGGTAACGAATCGTTCTATTTCTTCTGCACTCCTTCCATTCCATTCTGTTACGATAATGATTTGAGTATTCGTCACGTCAGGAAATGCTTCAATGGGCATATTTTTGAATGCAATAAATCCAGATATAACTAATGTAATTACCCAAAAAAATGTAAATGGTTTGTTTTTGAGTGAAAATGCAATGATATTTTTGATTAACTTATTCATAATTTAAAATTTTGGATACAATGAAAATTTCATTGAGTTTACCATTATTGAATTTCCCAAAAAATTGATATTCAAATTGGGTTAATCATTCAATGCATCATAAATTAATAATTGATTGTTGGTGATTACATTTTCATCTTGTTTTAAGCCAGCACTGATATAGGTTATCTTTCCAACTTGTCTAAATACTTCCACTTGTCTTGTTTCAATATTGTTCCGATCTTTGAAAAGCATCACATAACTTTTACTTTTATCAAAAATTATAGCGTCAGATGGAATAGAAATCATAGATTTATCTTTTTCTACATAAGAAAGCTTGATGGTTGCCCGCATCTCTGGCTTTAGAAGATAGTTTTCGTTATTTATTTTTATCAATACTTTCATGGCTTTTGTCTCTGGATCGATGATATTGAATATTTTATCTACTTTGCCATAAAATATTTTATCAGGATAACTTAAGGTAGTAATGGCGGCATCAATGCCTAATTTCACTTGATTGATGTCGCTTTCATTTACATTGGCAATCACCCAAACATCTTTAATTTCTGCAATATCGAAGATATTATCTGTTTTATCGTTTCGCAAAAGCATGTCTTGATTGATATTTTTTTGGATCACAAAACCATTTATGGGCGACCTCACTTCATAGATCGCTCCTTTTCGGATATTATAAATACTATAGGTTTCATTGATTCTATTGAGTTGTGATGTCGCTTTCTCAAGTTGGCTTTTTGCTTCTACCACATCTCTTTCGGCACTCAATTTTCCTTCATAGAGTTCTTGAGCAACTTTTAAATTGTTTTTGGCGACCACCGCGTCGTTTTTTGCATCTTCCAAATCTTTTTCAAACCCTGCTACTTCCGTACTTCGTATGGTGGCTAACAGTTGACCTTTTCTGACATAATCGCCGAGTTCAACATATACTTTCGATACATTTCCGCCTACTACTGGATAAACTTCTATCATTTTATTATTGTCGGCAGTAACTTTTCCATAGAAATTTAGTTCATTTCGGAGTGGAGTCATTGTTGCTTTTTCAGTGGTGGTCGTACTTGCCATTTTATCACTGAGGACAAAAGTTTCTTTCTTTTCCTCTTGTTTAATTTCATTTTTACAAGAAAATGTCGCAAGAATTGCAACAATTAAAATAAATATTCTCATATTAAAATACTTCTAAATTTGATACATAATTTAATTGGATCCCTGAAAGAATCCATAGTTTTTTGAATTCATTGAGCTGCATATTGCTCAGATTATAGCTTTCGATGAAGTCAGTAAATTCTAATAAAGTGATATTCCTCTTTTCAAAATTGGCAATAATTCCTTTATACACCGACTCGAGATCGCTATATACATTCATATTTATAGATGAAAATTGATTGTATTGCAGATTCCAGAGTTTCCATGCTGTTTCAATTTGATTTTCGAGTTCCAACTTTTTGTAATTCAAATTGACAGCAGACTGATTGACAAGCACTTCTGCTGCTTTGATGTTTCCTTTGTTTTTATTCCATAATGGTATTGGGATGCCAAATGTAAAATTGATTTGGTTCAGAAAAGCACCTCCTCGTTGGTCATAAGATATTCCTGCAGTAAGATCAGGTACGGCTAATGATTTTTGCCATTTTAGATATAAATCCTGACTTTCAGATATTTTTACAAAAGTTAGGTATTCTGGATTTTTTTGTAAGGATTGGCTTATGATGCTGTCTTTCAGTATTTTGGGAATTGTAAATTTGTTTGAAATCTCGTTTTCATTTACTACTGGTACAATTGTATCGGTTTCGCCAATAATTAGATTCAATTCTTGAATTTTTTCTACAATATCTTTTTGAAGACTATTTCTATCGCTTTTCAAACTGAGAATTAAACTTTGGAGCCGCACCACTTCTTTGAGAGGAATATTGCCTTTATCCGATTGCACTACATACGAATTGAGCAAAGTGTCTAATTTGACGATTTGAAAATCAAGTGTTTTTATCTTTTTTTGATCAAAATAGATATTATAGAAATCTGTATTGAGTTGATACTTTAAATTTCTAACAAGTTGTTCAAATTGCAATGTAGCGATAGCTGTATTTGCTTTTGCGAAATCTACTTCTTTTTGTTTTTTGCCACCCAAATAAATTAGCTGTTGAATAGCAAAAGCTTTTTGCCCATATTTTCCAACATCCAATACATTGTGATATTGAGGATTTATAGCATTGAATTCTCCAGAAATGTAAGGTAAATCCCAAATTTTAGCTTGAATTTCATTTGCTTTTGCAAGGTCTATATTGTATTGCTCAGCAAGGATACTTAAATTATTTTTTCTGAACAAATCTTCACATTGCTGAATGGAGTAGCTCTTTTGCCCAATAGAAAGAATAGGTGCTAATAATAATAGGTAAATTGTAAATTGCTTCAAAATCATCACTAATTAAATAATTTTCAGCAAGATTCAAATTCCCAACTTTAAAAGTCCTTAAAATTGACCTTAAAAATACCTTAAAATGGATTTAATGAGAAATTGAAAAAATAGAATTGATATTATTTTGAAAAATTAATCTAATCAAAACATTATCTCAAAAACATTCTGGTTGGAATTGGGTGTTTCGTATTTAATTTCAAAATGATGTTGGTGCAATATTCTTTGAACTATTTTCAGTCCTAAGCCCAAACCATTTTTTCCTGATGAATTTTTGCCCCGCATAAAAGGTTGGAAAAGATTTTTGCGTTCTTCTTCACTTAATATATTTCCTGAATTCTTGATTTGTAAGATTAGTTTATCGTTTTTTTCAGCAATCAAAACATTTGCTTGGTTGTTATCGGAATAAATGCAGGCGTTTTTCAACAAATTGGTGAGGGCTATTAACATCAGCGAACGACTACATCTAATTTCCATCAGATGATCGATACTTTCTGAATATTCTATATCAAAAGATATTTTAAATTCGGGAAATAAATTGTGGATTTGCTCAATTGAATCATAAATGAGTTCATCAATCCTGTTGGTTTTCTGAATTTTCAATTGTTTCGATTCGAAGTTTGCCAAAAGCAAAAGCGAACTCACCAATTCTGATATTTGGTTGGAATCGTCCAAGATTTTTCTCAAAAACTCTTTGGATTCCTCAGATATATTTTTGTCTAACAATCTGTTTTCCAACTGAGTAATGATTCTTGAAATAGGTGTTCTCAATTCATGTGAGGCATGTGCAGTGAACTCTTTCTGCTTCTGATAAGATTGATTGATCCGCTGCAACATGAGGTTGAACTCGAAGGCTAAGCCATCTATTTCATCCTTATTTTGCTTTACTTCCAATCTGGTATCCAAGCTATTTTCGTTTATCGTCTTTATCTTTTTAAGAAAATTATCTAATGGCGACAATAATTTCTTCACTGCGAAAGAAGTGACAAACCAACAGATGGCAGTGAAAATGAAATAGGTGAATATCAGAATATAAGATAGAAATGAAAGTTTGCGAAATCCATTTGTGTCCGAAGCAGTAACGATGGCATAATAATATTCGTTTTTTGATTTGACTTCTATGCCTAATATTTCGTAATTATCCACCTTTTTGAAACTCTTTTTATTGGCTTTCAGATTATTCAAATCTTCAATGGTCCAATCAATTTTGGTGTCGTCGAGACTGCTGTACAATAAGTTGAATTTGGAGTCGAAGATGAGTGTTTTTTCATTGAATAATTTATGGATGCTATTTTGGTCAATTATCTTCAACATGTGGCGATCAATTTCTTGAACGTCTATTAAAAGAGTTGTCGAAGAAATTGCTTTGTCTTCCAATCTACTTTCAAATTCATCTTTTCTGAACTCCGAAAAGGAAGAATAAATCACCGCTGCTGCTATCCCAAACAATACAGAAAATAGCAAAGTGATTAAAAGCGATATTTTAAACTTGAGAGTCATTCAGTTATTCCTCTTTAATGTAATAGCCAAAACCAACTTTGGTATGTATGAGTTTGGTATCAAAATCTTTATCAATTTTCTTCCGCAAAAAATTGATATACACCTCTATCGTATTCTGGTTGGTTTCGATGTGATAATCCCACAATTCATTGGCTATTTGAGCTTTATTGAGAATTCTGCCATTTGCTTTTAAAAGGATGGTGAGCAATTTCAGTTCTTTCGGTGTGAGGTTGAGTGGTATGCCTCCTCTTTGAACCGTCATTTCAGATAGATTGACCACCAGATCGCTATAATAAATTATCTCATCATCAACCTGCTCTGTATCCTTTCGCCTTAATAAGGATTTGATACGAGCCAAAAGTTCAGCTAAATGAAAAGGTTTCACAAGGTAGTCATCCGCACCATTGTTGAAAGCATTGATTTTGTCGTCGATTTCATCGAAAGCTGTCAACATAATGATTGGAATTTTTTTGTCGATTGTTCTGATTTGCTGACACACTTCGAAACCATTGAGGTTGGGTACATTGATATCCAAAATGATAAGATCGTAAGGCTTCAGCCGATATTGTTTGACGACCAAAGAGCCATCGAACACACAATCGCAGCTATAAGCATTGGATTCGAGGAACAGCTTGATTTCTTTCGACAAAATATAATCATCTTCTAAGAGCAACAAATTCATCATAGACTTTCAGTAGTTTTTTGTGATGGGTAGTTTCTATTATTTTTTATTAATTGAATGTATTTTCAATTAAAAGTAATAGTATAAAAATTAATAATTGAACAAATATAGATAATGTTCAAAATAACAATATGACTTTTAGAAATTAGATATTGAATTAATAGAAAATGTTTTTAAAGCTGCATAAAGTGCTATTAAAATAAAAATATTATTTTAATAAGATTGAATAAAAAAATTATCTTTCTGCATCTGACACTACCACCAACTTCTCCGTTGCCAACACCTTTGCCCCCGACCTTTGTGGTTGCCTAAGCTGCACCCCATACACCCCACTGTGTAGTTTTGAAATGTCTAATGTAGCCAAATAAGCAAAGTCTGGAATCACATACCGCATCACAATTGCCCCGCTGACATCTACCACAACCACTTCTGTTTTTATGGTAGGGTCGTATTGAGGGATGGTGATATCTATTTTGATTATAGTTGATGATGGGTTCGGGAAAAGCTTGATGCCATAATCTTCTGGTTTAATCTCTTTGGCGGCAACACTAACCGTATCGCAAGGGCTTCCTTTGAGGGGACCGAGGCGGTAATTGGGGAAGTTGGGAATAGACCAAGCTGAACCAGTGGGTAGTTGAATAGCATGTTGTAATACATTACAAGCTTTACCTTTTTTGTCGGGCTGATCTATGACGTGTAAAAAGTCTGTTCCATTTGGACCAGTCATAATATAAATTCTTCCATCTGGACCCAATTGAGCCATCCAAAAAGTCGTCCAAGAGCCTAATGGAGTTTTAAAATCATCATAAATTGCAACGGTATCTCTACTTGCAGCTATGTCATCTGCCCAAAGATCAAATTGAATGATATACTTGAAATATGTAACATACACAAACCTTGAATTAGGCGAAACTGCACCTCCACACACATAGACTGAAGTGCTATCTTCTAACATAATTAATCGCTCATTGCTTAAGTTTCCTGAACAACGATCAAAATCAAAAATTTGAAGATAACTTGGTTTCCCAATTTCAAATGCTTCTGAACGAATATAATTACTTCCATTTGGAGTAAATACTGATTGACCTAATGGATAAAATATGTTTGTTCCAATATGTTGTGTATCAATTGTTTCAACATTTTCATTATTAATTAAATATTTATAAAAAATACTAGAATTAAACTTTTGATTGATTACCCACCAATCTCTACCATTAGCATGTTTGCAGGCAGATAATTGCCCTGTATTAAAAGTATCTTTTAGTACCAATTTATTTAATTCAGTCAATTTTCCTTCTTCCCCATTTTCATTCATATCTATAATTGATTTATATATCCCAGGAGCAATATAATAATTTGAAGTGTCAATTTTTAGAAATATATCATCAACATAAAAGAAAATGAATTTGTTATTCGTACATGGTAAAATTATTCCTTGTTGTTTTGATGGAGATCCATATTTAAACCATGGAGTAGAAGATAAAATTGGACTAATAAATTTTCCACCATCTAAATATTTACCATTTTTATTTGCAATGCTCACTCCATTAGTATATAATAATAAATCACCCAAACTATCACTGATACTTGTATTGGAATAATCCATTGGTAAAATTGCTGGTAAATTCTTTTTGTATTCTATTTTATTATTATCAAAAGAAAAAACATAATTATTTGATGCACCATAATTTGAATTTCCAAAAACCCAAGAATTATCAAATTTTAATGATTGAGCTGAAATACTAAAATAAAATAATATTGGAA